>Ga0214545_1000582_pt1 | contig 59764 bp, 25 predicted proteins | sample CNSS4metaG_FD_160064 | JGI IMG/M metagenome (GOLD analysis project Ga0214545, IMG submission 160064) | Root nodule microbial communities from cowpea collected in UCLA plant growth center, Los Angeles, California, USA - CNSS4 | ecosystem: Host-associated > Plants > Roots > Nodule | place: USA... | reverse complement strand
ATATATATATATGTGTGTGTGTGTGGAGAGTTTATATTCCTTAAATGATAATGCATGTTTTATTTTCAAAACCTTCTTTCATTGGAATGGATGACTGTAAAGTAATCTTATACATATTTATATTATCTTTTAATGATAATGTTTAGATGCATGGTTTAGAGATAATGTAATTCCTAAATTAGAGATAATGTAACTTCTAAATATAAATTAGTCCCTTAATTTTGACCGAAAATTAGAATTAGTCTCTTTTTTAAATTTTAGATTAATTTAGTCTTTTATCTTTAGAAATGTGTGAATTTAGTTATTTTAACATTTTTTTCTAAGTTTATTTGATGTTTCAAACACATTCCTCATCTAACATTGAAGTGAAGATGTGTCAAATTATGTAAGTAACACAAATACTGTCATGAAACACATTTGAAACGTCATATAAACTAAATAAAATTTGGTTAAAATGACTAAATTGACACATTTTTTTTAAATTGAAGACTAAATTAAACTAATTTTAGTTTTTATTAAAAGTTAAGGAACTAAAAACATATTTAACTTGGAAACAATGTTAGACCGAGATAGTCACGTGTGTTTATTAATTATTAGTTAATTTTAAAAATATAACATTATACTTAAATACGATAAGCGATTTGTTTTTTTTTTTTTATTTGCGTGAGAAATCCATACCAAATCAATGAGTTGAAAAAGAAAATCTAAAAAAACCTAAAACAGAAAATTCAATTGAATCTATTTTCAGTTTTTTTATATCAGTTTCCGATTAATTTGTTTGGATTTATTTTTTTAAACACCATATTTAATATCACTTTTAGTTTAGCGTTTGTCACATATTTTAATACAGAATAATTTAATGTATGAATTGGTTCAGTCAATCAGATGTTATCTACTAACAAGCAGGTATACAAATATATATATATATATATATATATATATATATATATATATATATATATATATATATATATGCGTGTGTGGTAGTGTCAATCTATAAAACTATATTTTATTTTTATTGAAATTGATTAATAGGTTTTGTGTGTGTGGATAGCTGAATTGCAAATAATGACAGTTTTAGCATCACCCTTTTGTTAAAAAAATAAAATAAAAATAAAACTGTGTCAACGAAAATAATAAATACACCAACACTAACACTATTAACATCAACCAGATTACACCACAAAAGAGTCTTTATTTTTAGTATAATGTAGATATTGTATAAGAAACAAAAACTTAGCTTCTTCTACTTCCTTTTCAATAGTTACTGGCTTACACATTATTCAGTATTCTGTTACAAGAGAGTCATCGTCCATGAAAATATGATTACGTACACGTTTCCAATGAGAGCAACTGCATAACTTAGTTTAACTAATCTCATCAATATTTTTAATAAACTTTTCCTTTTTAAGTATTTTTTTTATTCATTTAGAATATTGGAAGATTAATATTAAAGTATGAGTGATTCTGTTTTGTTGCAAAGTGACTAAGAAAGGTTTAAGAAATTGGGTCATATGTCCTTTCACGTCCCTCTGGTCACATATATGACCCTCCGTTGACGAAGAGATACAAACAAACACTGTTCTTGCAGTGACCTTCAAACTCTTGAAGAGTCATAAATATTTTCCTCGGTGCCTATATTCCTAGATTTTAGTTCAAAAAGAAATAGAGTATTGGTAGAAAGTAAATTAGAAGGTGAATTTTTAAGTTTAACTCGATTTTTTATCATGATGCATCTTAGTTGGATATTTATGTCAAGATATATTTATTTAGTGCGTGTGACAAGAAATTAGTGGGTGATATGTTAAGTGTCCGATAGTATGTGAAACATAACGTTTAAGAAAATTTGTTAGGATAGACTCTAACTTGACTCTAATATCATATTAGAAGTGAGTTTTAAACTTAACTCAACTCCACAAAATCGGCTTGTAAGGTGAGATTTGCACCTCATTTATATATTATGAAATTATCTTATCTCTAGTTAACGTGAGACTTCTAGCATTGTTGGTTGAAAATTCAATTATAAGATTAAGACTATAGAGATAAAAATATTAAACATTATAATACACTGTATTAAGATTTTAAGTTAGAAAAAACTGATGTCAATTTTTTTATGAGATAGACTGATGATTAGTATATCTCCCTAATAATTCTCTCCAAAGACTCGTTTAAATCATCTTAGTTTCAAAAGTCACACATCAGAAAAATGGACTTTAAAATGAAATTAAAGATTAAAAGTACTCTTAGTATTAATCTCTCAAAATTTTGGTACATTTATATATGAATCAATTATATATGTCCAACATGTATAAAGGGTGGTTTATGAAATAATTCGCAAATTAAGTTCAGATATGATGACCTTTCTCCATGATTTACATATATAAAAATAATGTTGAAACGGATTAGGAAAATAATAATAATAATAAAAGGATTTTTTCCTTTTGTAATGGTTGGATATCTGATTGTGCCATTTACACCGGGAAATATACAATAATCATAAAACCAATGTGGAAAAGTCGTTTGGACCGGACTAAGGTTAAATGTGTCCACTCCACAAGTGATTATAATTTGGGTGTTTCTTCCTGCACCCCATCAAATTTATCTCTGCATCCAGTACCGGCTTTCGGAAATTTTAATGTGAAATAGAGGTGGTATAAGTTTCTTCCGATTTTTATTTTCTGGAACTGATCTAAAATGTGTTTGGGAAAGTAAAATCTATTGTGACAGAGTGAGGGGAATTTGATGGGACGTAGGAAGAAGGGACTTTCATCTTGCATCTCCAAGAATTTGTTCTTCATTTCCAAAAATTTCTAAAATTTTAAAAATATATTTTGACCATTGAGTAAACCTACTTAAAAAGTTCCTCCAAAATTATTTTCAGATATCGATTTTCGATAAAAAAAAATATTTTTGGAAATCGACATCCAGTTTAAATTTTAAATTTTCAAATTAAAAAAAAATAAAATATATATATATATATTTTTTTTCTCTTTTACTTTTCTTTTCTAAATTTAAGGTTTAATTACTTTTAATTTTATTTATTTTTTAATACATTAAAAAAATTATATATATATATATATATATATATATGTATATAAGTATAAATATATTAAAATTTTATTTTATTTTATTTTTAAAATACATATTAAAAATTATAAAATATATCAATTTAAAACCAAAATTACTTTAAAACATAAAAAATAAGTAAAAAAATGTTACAGAAAAATAATTAAAGTAAAAAAGTTAAACTTTAATTAAAATAAAAAATTCTAAAACAATTTTTTTAATTTAAAATTTAATTATTCTTTTAATTTATTTTATTTCTTAATTTTATTAATTTATAAAATATATATAATTAAATATAATTAAAAAAAAAACAAACTTCAAACTAAGAAAAAAAAATATATAAAAAAAAACTATAAAAAAAAAGAAAAAAATATATATATATATATATATATATATATATATATATATACATATATATATATATTAATTTAAAGTTTTATTATTTAATTTAAATTGTTTTTTAATTTTATTTATTTTATAAATATTTTTATAATTATTTTATTTATATAATTAATATATAGTATTTTCTATTTATTTGAATTTCTTCTAATCCTATTTAAAATTTCAATTTTTAATTTTAATTATTTTTATTGTATATTTTTTGTATTTTTAAATTCAAAATTTACTTTAATATAATTTGTTAAAAAATAATAAAAGTAAAAAATAAATATAATTAAAAAAGTAAACTTTAAATTTGAAAAAAAAAACTATATATATATATATATATATATATATATATTTTTTTTTTTTCAGATGTCGACTTCTGTATATATTCTTTTTGACATCTGAAAGTCCCAATTATTCATCGGATGTCGACTTTCAGGAGTATCTTTATCCAAAGTTAGCATCCAAAAGTAAATTTAGGGGTGCAATATGCCTATCTTTACCACTTTATCTTTATAAAAAAGTCCTAGAATGCAAAATTCAATTATATTTAGAAATACTGATCAACAAACAATTATATTTCAAAATATTTTTTGAAATATTTAATTTATATTTTTTATATTTTAGAATAAGTATTTTATAAATTATAAAGTGTTTTTAGTTTAGAAAAACCTTTTAGAACACTCAATCTAAAAATTATTGTTATTATTTTTTAAGAATATATTCAAAAACACTTGACCGGACTATTCGTAGTCAATGTTTTGCTTTGTATTGGTTGATTAAATCCTTAGCATACATCACAAACATGATATGTTTCTAGTATTATTATTTTTTATTTGTATTTCATATTGTATTAGTGTATTTATAGTAGTTTTTTTTTTTCCTTTTTTTCAAAAGGTCAAAATATCTCTCGAGGGTTTGATAAGTGTCTAGGCTAGATATATTTTCAAATGGTTTTAACACTTATAATGCATGATTTGTTCATGATATCCATTGATTCAACTCTCTTTAGCTTTATATTACAAAATGAGATAGGGAGAAATATTTTTTTGTGAAACTAATGTTATTTTATGAATTTAAGTGAATTTTGGAGAAATTAATGATAGTGTAGTTGAGCCACAGGAATTAGTGTTGAGCATTTAAGACGACAATGAAAGAATTCAAATTTCGACCTTATAGTTAAGCAACAACGTTTTGGTGCTAAGCCACACAAGAAAGCCCTTAACATAAGGAAACGTGGATCCCATTAAGGAGCTAAGCTACTAAGAAAACCCACTAAGGGAGGTAACCTTAAATGCTGACCACCAAAACCAAAGGTTAAGCTAGAAAGAAAACTTATATTGGGAGGAAACGTTTGTGCTAAGAACTAATTGGATGAAGTTGAGCTTTGCCCCAGAAGTCTATAAAAATAAAGTTTCACCTTTGTTTTAATCATCACTTTTCATAGCTTCTTTAGGCACTCTCTTTCTACTAATTAGAACATCTTATCTTATTTAGAGACATAAAGGAGGCACAACAACTCCAAAGGCTTGTAATGTTTCCTATCATTATGAGGAGTTGAACTCTCCTGTATTAAGGTTGGATGTAGTTGATCCTAATTCTCTATATTGTACATCATTACTATTTATCTATATTTTCATTAATGTCTGTGATTTGATTTATGTTTTATTGCTTGAATGACATGATCATTCATCTTATTTCACTAGTTTAGATTGAGTTAGAAAACTAATCTTAAATTGTGGTGAATTAAATCACCTCCTGCTTTCAGATGCTAGAAAGATCTAAAAATCTAGTTAGATACCGAGTTTTATGCTTAAGGCAAGAATTCATTGAACCAAAAGTTGAGAAATCACACTAAGTTTGAAGTCCTCTTGTTCTAGATGTGAAAAATGGATTTAGAATTACCCTAGAGCACTAACAGGATATTGAATGATATGTATATTAAATAAATAAATATCAATACTAGTGCAACAAAATAAGGTGAAATGAAATCCAACCTTAACACGTTTTTATTATTACATTCCCTAAAAACTCGATTAGTTATATTTTTTATAATTATTAAAATCACAAAAAATATTGTTCCATTGAATCTAATTCAAATTTAAATATTGGATGATCTTAACAAATTTCTATAGATACGACATTGGATTGATACTACAAATGCATCCAACACTTATCTTAATTGATTTGAAAAACATAGTCAATAGTCAATAGGGTTGCTCAAAAGGTTGTTAGTTGCATTATTTGAAAGTTTGATTACATGCAAATGTGTTATAGTTTCAACATTATGAATACGGGAAATAATCATTCCAAAGTAGAGAGATTGGTAATACATAAATGCATTCATATCATTTTAAAATATATGGTCTCTTTGGAGGACTTAAAGTTATGCATACACACTACATTTGTGTCCTTAAAGAAACTCCTTTTGAAACTCCAATATCTCAAAAGAAAAATGAATATGAATGATTAATTTAAATACATGAAAATAAGTATGATAAAAGAAATTCGCATAATCAATCTTTAAATATTGAGATGACAAGTTTTATCCTAGTAAAATTATATAAATATAATTATTTGGAAAACTTTTTTGACCAAGCAAATAAAGTGGATTCTCCACTTAAAAGGAGAAAAAAAAAATTAAATTGATAGCTACTATAAGTTAAATGTAAAGGACATAAATATAAAAGTTTGCATGATCAATCATCTTCCAAAATCCTCGTAGTGGGTCTAGAAAACATAAACATTTCATATTAGAAGAACATGTAGTCAATTTCTTTTCTTTCTCAAATTCTCGACTCTCTCAATTGAAAACTTTTCACTCAATGAAATCTTCAATAAAAAAAAAAATTCGAATTTTGTTTTTTAAATCTATGGAATAAATTCTTAAAAAAAAAACTTAACTTCTATAATTTACTCCTATGTTTTAAATAGTTATGTTGTATAAGGGTTTCATTTGTTCCAACATTTATATAAATATGTTTATAGATGTTATATTATAGGATTTTAATTAATTTGTTTAGTTAAAATTTACGAAGTTATGGAATGAGCTATAGTTGTTGAGTAATATTTTTTAGGCAAGTTATATTGTTGTGTATGCATATAATGTAAATACTAGTTATACATTGTGTATACCTATGATGTAAATATTGGACACTGAAACTATTACCAAAATAAAATATTTATACTTCATTGATGATTTAGATAAATGTACCATGTGATGAAAAATTAATCCAGATCTTTGCATAATACTTAAGTAATTATGTGTAAAGAATTGTCTTGATTATATGTGAAAACCACCATGTATATCAAGGTGATTTTAATCATGAATCAAATGTTAACTTCAAGTAAATTTACTAAATATTTATATCCTAGAAGTTTAATTTTTTTTGCTTGTATTTTTATATATATATATATATATATATATATATATATATATATATATATATTATTGCAACTACAAAAAATAACTAACTTTAATATTCAGGTATCACACTGTTTTCTATATTAAACTTATTTTAAGATCTCACCTGAAAATCTAATTATGAGTATTTTTTTTTCAATTTTTTTAATTTGATTATCAATTTGTTTTTACTTGAAAAAGTGATTTAAACAATAAGTAAAAAAAATATTAAAGAAAAAAAAAGAAACATACAATTATATTATGTCATTAAGTTAAAGATTAAATGATAGAATACTCATACAAATAAATACTCAATAAAATAAATTTTAACAAAGAATTGAATTAAAAATATGTTGTAATTAAAATTTAGGTAAACCTAAAATTTAATAATGTCTTGTGGATACATAAGTTTGGTTCATGAGAATGTGTAGAAGTGTACCAAAAAACAGGATTACGAAAGAAGAAGTGTGGGAAGGAAATTAAACAAGTGCAAAAGTTGGAGAGAAGAAAGAAGAAAAAGCGAGAGATGCAGAAGGATGAACGAGGTTAACTCATCTGGCATGGGAATGGCCACAAGAGAAGCTTACTCGCAGAGCCCCAAGAAGAAAGTTCCTCTCTTTCCTCTTCTCTCTCTTCTCTGCTTCACTTCCATCTTCCTCCTTCTCTCCCAGTTCAGAACCACTTCCTCCCCTTCCATAACCAACTCTCTTCCCACCTTCCACAAACACACCCTAGCTTCCTGCAATTTCTCCGACGGAAAATGGATCACTCATCCTCCCAGAATTCCAACCTACGACCACACCTGCAAGGAGATCTTCAAGGGCTGGAACTGCCTCTCGGCCAACAAATCCAACGCCGCTCTTCTCCCCACCTGGCGCTGGCAGCCCCGCCACTGCGATCTCCCCCAATTCCATCCCCTTAACTTCCTCCGCGCTCACACACACACCGCCATTGGTACTCTTTCTCACCTTCTCTCTCTTCTTTTTGTTTGGGGTTGTCAATAATGGGTGTTCAGCAGTGCAGGGTTTGTCGGGGACTCGCTCAACAGGAACATGTTTGTGTCTCTCTTCTGCGCTCTCAAGAGTGCCTCCGAGGGACAAGTCAAGAAGTGGCGCCCCGCTGGGGCTGACCGTGGATTCACCTTCCTCGCTTACAATCTCACCATCGCCTATCACCGTACCAATCTTCTCGCTCGTTATGGTAGGTAAGCTTGCGTTTTTCTCATTCATTACTCTCTCCTCTCCTGTTTTCCACGCCTGTTTTCTGCTGGGTCTTGTTTCAAAAGGTCTTGTGTTTCTGTATGAGGCCATGGACATGGATTGCACAGTCTTCATGTGATGTATAAATGTTTATGTACAGATTCTAGGATTTTCAATTTGTTATTATTTTTTCAGATGTATTGTTTATGTTATCTTGTGTCCTGTTGTATAATTAGTGTCAAGTGTTCGACTGTGAATGTGAAGTGTTTCACATTAGGTAGAAATTGAAAAGTTGAGAAACATGTGAGAAAAATCTCCAAACATGATGCTTTAAGGTTGTTTTGGGTTGAGTCTGATGTTAACTTTGTTCGGATGGTTTGGTCCTAGCCCATGTCCCCGCTATCTTAGGTTCTAGCCTCATTGCTTTCATTATTCGTAACAAAAGACCATTGTAGACTATTAAAGTTTTTTTTTTAATTGAAGACAAAATGGAGTTAAATTATTTTCGTATTTAAGTTGTCTTCGCTAGTTAGTCTGAAGAGATTATTGAAACAAGCTAAAATGAACTTATGAACATTTTAATGTTCATAAGATAAATTCAAATAAGTTGTTAAAAAACACTTCTGAATTCACCTTATATGGTTCTAGTTGTTGAACATTGTTAACTATTATTGATGTTGTTCTTCTGTTTGATGCAGCTGGTCCGCTAGTGATAAAGGTGGTGCATTAGAAACTCTTGGATTCAGAGAGGGATATAGAGTTGATGTTGATGTTCCAGACAGCACGTGGGCAAAGGCTTTGAGTTTCCACGATATTTTAATTTTTAACACGGGACACTGGTAATACTAGACTGTTTCTACAGTCTCTTTCTGTAAATGGGCCATATATTGCAATTTGTAGCTGCTTTCCCATTCGTTATTTGATATTTGAAAATAATGAGTGTGAGCGAAGTATGTTTTTGTCTATGATTTTGTCTTGTTACATTGGAATGTCTTCTTGTGTGTGCTGTATCCGTGTCAGTTTTATTATCTGGTTTCATCAGTGCCCATGACTTTTATCTGGTTTCTTTTAAGCAATGTATCTGCTTGGTTGTTATTTTCTTTTGTTTGGGTTGAGCTGATTCCGTAGTTGTCGCTGGTAATTCAACAATTGAAGAATACCTTGAGTTTTATGTTTTTTACTGCTTACTCCTCACTTTCATTTGTATAAGCTGATGCTGTTACTGTTTTTGGAAAACTAAAAGTATACGAGAGGATATTAACTTTTTATCTGGTTTGTGTAAACAGGTGGTGGGCCCCTTCAAAATTTGACCCTGTGAAGTCCCCAATGCTTTTCTTCAAGAATGGCGAGCCGGTAATTCCTCCAATAGGTCCAGATCAAGGCCTAGATATGGTTTTGGAGCACATGGTAATGTCTTTACTTTCTATTACTCTATAATGGTAGTGGAAGTGGTAGGAAATAGGAACTTTTGTAATTTATGGCTCTAACTTATAATAAGTATGAAACAATTATGTACATGCTGAACTCATAACATAATGCTTTTTCCCATCAATCTATGGGTCTGAGTTTCATAATATGGACGAAGTATTAAGGATTGAGTTGTCAAACTGATCATGATTAAGATGCTTTTAGAAGATTTTCTATATTGGTCTGATCCCTAATACTTTAACCAATCCACTTACGAGAAATTACACCTAGTTTAAGTGGGTATGTGATTGATCAGCATATTTTAACACGAAAGTGGTTTGTTTGCAGATCAAGTATGTGGAGAAAAATGCACGGCCAGGTGCAGTCAAATTTTTTCGTACTCAATCACCCAGACACTTTGAAGGAGGAGATTGGGATCAGGGTGGTTCCTGTCTAAGGGATAGACCTTTGTCGATAGAGCAGGTGGTTGATTTAGTCAATTATCTTTTTAAGCATGTTTTTACTAGAACAGTAATCCAACAAGTGACATAAGTGTGATGTTGTTCTTCTTGCCAGTGTGATAATTTCATGCAAAATTATTACTAGTAAGATGACCTTGGAAGTTTTGCTGCTGCTCTTTTAGGTAGAAGAACTTTTCTCCGTGAAGAATAACGGGACAAATGTGGAGACTCGACTGGTGAATGATCACCTCTATAAGGCTCTCAAGGGCTCTGATTTCATTATTTTGGACATCACTCACATGAGTGAGTTCAGGGCTGATGCACACCCTGCTTCAGCTGGAGGGAAAAAACATGATGATTGCATGCACTGGTGCTTACCTGGAATTACAGATACCTGGAATGATTTGTTCATACAGCTTTTGAATAGTAAGTTTCAAGGGTAGAAAGTTGAAAGTAGTTATTTATCTATACTTGTTAGAAAAAGAGAGTGAGATTGTTAATAACGATTGTCTTTAACTTCTTCATCTTTTGGTTGGCTGGCATGCTATTATCATTAGTATATTGCATTTTTTCTTTTCTTATGTGTAACAAAAAGTTATTTTTGAGGATCAATGAGATGAATACACTGTCCAGTCATGCCTTCAATATTTTCTGCGTTAATGAATGCTTCTAGAAAACTGGAAAAGCCATTTTTAAGATTTAAGATTATATATACACACACTTCAAAGCGTAAATACACAGAAAAAGAAAAGTTGAGTGTTGTGATTTCTTGGCAAATTGACGTGCAACTACGGCGAGCAAAACTAATACCGTTAGTTGGAATGTTCCCAAAGTTAAAAGAAGCCTAACAAAAACATGAAGTATGACCGAATTTTTTAAATTATTTTTATGAAGTTATTATATTATATGGTACAAGATAGTTATTCTTTTGAATTATTTTCAAAATGTTTTTGTTTAAAAAAATATGAAATCCTAATAACATATCCCAGTCACCATCGTGTTGGAAGAGGGAAAGGAAAGAAAAAAAAAAAAAACTCAATTGACATCGTAAAAGCAAAAATTAAAATAAAAGTGAGGCTAGTTTCGTGCATATCTGCATAACTTATAAAGGAAAATTCTATAGGTACATCTTTCAACTTTCTTATACCTATCCAAGTATAGTTTTACTGGTGTTGAGTAGGCGTAGAGTAAAAGATGGAAGTATAATATGATAACCCAACTTAAAATCCGAGTCAAGCCATAGGAGATGTTGTGCAAATTGATCAATCTATTCGAACTGTCCAGCCCCTTGTGTCTTCAATAGACCCAGTTTGAATTCCAACTAGTGTTTTCCGCAGTTTTTGGGACAATGTTTCTGCTCCTGTTTTGTATTCAGCTCTGCATTATCAGTACTATCAGTAATTCACTAGTACAATAATCATCAGTTGTTGGAAACTTTCAAGAATATTAGGAAAGATAACGGACCAATAACCAAATTCCTACGGAAAAAATCAAACATTCTTTTAACACTGTTTTTAATCTCACACGTGCAAACAACAAATAAAATTTAGTGAGCATTAATGATCAGCATCGAAAAAGTTTACCTTGTTTCCTTGTAGGTTACAGATGAAACAGAGTTGACAACAACTGCAGTTCCTGTGCAGAACACTTCATCAGCCTCTAGCATCTCCTTCAATGATACGGCACGTTCCATGACCTGAAACATAATTCAAGTATTCGTATTCTTAGCAACCAAACAAATATTGCGAAATCATTAATAGGGTGCATTATCCAACATTCTCCATAAAGATGAACTATTTATTTTGCATTTCAAAGCTTACTAAAAATTAATACCTGATAACCCAAATCCAAGGCAATTTCAATGATGGATTTTCGTGTGATCCCAGGCAGGATGGCTCCATTTGTTTCCGGAGTGCAGATACTATTACCCTTCACAACATGAAAAGGAAAATGTGAAGTACAAATAAAGATCAAATTGGGTTATCTTAATATGTTGTTGTTTTCTTCAATCTTAATATGTTTGTTGTTCATTCTGTGTCATGATAACAATCTATTCGGGAATATGAAAGTAATGTTGTTGGTGTACCTTCACAACAAACACATTGCATGCAGAAACCTCTTCTATGTTTTTTCCAGTTGCTGAGTCCAAGAACAAGACATCAGAGAATCCATCAGCTTTCGCTGCAGTTGCTGCAGCATAAACCTACAATGCGATATACACAGTCAACGAAGAGCGAAATTCATTTAAGGGATTATAATATGCTCTATGATTTTGTCTGACCTACTGTGTGTGCATTAATTTCTTGTATTACCAGCAGCATATATAAGAAAAATGGACCCGCTTTAACTAAAATTGAACTATTCAATAAACTTTACAGAATGATGAAATTCTAGAGTTCAAACTTTTGAGACACAACAGTTTTTGTTGATTAGATTTCTTCTACATTCAGTTAAGTACCCCAATTCCAAAACTAAGTAAAACGAAAGCCAAAATTAGAGAAAAGTGGCACAATGGTATTGATATGCTTACAGGGGCATAGTTGGTAATACTCTTGATCCCTCCGGTTCCACCGGTGCCAGATATTGCTCGATAGAACTTACTCTCCACTTTCAAGTTTAGTGCACCCTGTCAAAATTGAAATTTTGTCTTGATATGAAATTTCATTAAATATTTTCTCTGTAGTAAAATGGATTCTTTATATCATACCTTATGGTAGTTAGTGACAGGAGCACAATAAATAAGTAGAGTGTACTCTGGTGCAGGAGCCAGGTTTAAAGAAGCTCCTGTTCCCATGAGCAATGGCCTGATATACAATGACCCTTTCCCTAGTGGAGGCACCTGTTTCATATTTGAAGATTTTTTCAACTTCTTACATGGAAAAGACAAAAACTTTAAACTTTGGAGACAAATAGGAAGAAATTAGTACCCAACGTTTGTTTGCAAGAGCTGTCTGTTTTACAGCATTAACGAACTGATCAACGGATGGGGATGGCATGCAGAATCTGTCTGCCCCTATCTTCATTCGTTGGGCATTCTCTTCTGGTCTAAACAGGTTTATGTGCCCATCTTCAGTTCTATATGCCTTTAGCCCCTCAAAGATTCCCTGAAGAAAAGTTACACTAATGTGTGAGGCTTGAGCTAGAATTTCATCTGTGATTTGTGCAAACATTGTATGATTGATTCATAGAAGCTCATGAATTGAACCAGGTACAGTGTTGTTTTAACCTGTCCATAGTTTATTATCGTGGCAAAAGGGTTGATCTCTATGTTTCCAAAGGGAACGAGGGATCCTTCAGAAAAGTTGTCCCCTTTTGCACATTTCATGACATACATGAAATCTGTCGGAACTGGACTGAATCCAAGCTCATCCCAGTTTATGTCAGCGCAGTTTTCAACATCAACACCGCTTTTTCAAACAAAAAAGTTAAGGGGTTAGAATGAGGAATATTATCATACAAAGACAGAGAAAAAGAATGTTTATGTCTAAAGCAAGTTGTCTTGGACTTTTTAGTTCTGAATTGATGGAGAATTTTATGTTATATTGTACCTTTCTGAATTTGGTTCAGAGTTCCCTGAAACAGAATGGAGAGTCATAGTTGTGAACTGGGGTTTTCCTGCAAAGCAGAGACTGCAAAAGTCGATGCAAGCAATGAAGTTGTGTATCCAATGATAAAAAAAGAAGTATATATATATATATATATATATATATATATATATATATATATATATTATGCAATCACTTCTCCAATTTTCCAGAAGTTGTAATATAGTTTAAATCAAGACCCCCCCTTTAGTTTTGTTTGACATGATTGTATAAGACTTCACTAGTTTTTGTTTTCGCAATTATTTTGAATTTAAAATGTCACAAATCCTTTTTGTTTGACATGATATGTATCAAACTTCTGCACTAGATTTTGATTCCGCAATTATTTTTCTTTTCCTGAAAATAGCATGCTTAACCATACTAATAAAACTACTATTGGAACCTTAGGCACATGTCTCTCTATTACTTTTTACTGTAGATAATTCTTTTAATTAAAAAAATATCTGAATTCAAATAAATAGTGATTTTTAAAAGGAAAAAATGATTATTTTAATTATTTAAAATAAATTTAAATTTAATTATTTTCATTTAAAATAATGATTATTTAAAGGATAAAATTAATTGAAAAAAATATATATAGAGAGAAAAAAAATCCTTTAAATATATGTATAGATTTAAAATAATCTGATTACTTAAAAAACAAAACTAAAAAGAAAATGTATGCTAAAACTAATCATTATTAAGGGCAATAGAGTTGTTTTGATAACAACAAATATAATAGTAAAACATTATAACCTGCTTCCTATGGAAGACGAAAGATAATAGTATGAAAGATTGATTAAAACTTATAAAGCTTCTTGTTGGTGCGTGAAAGTTAAGTGAAAATGTGAGAATTTAAAAAAGAAGAGTTAAATTACCGAATTGAGCAGAAGAACAGCGATCGGCTACAGCAAGTGATTTCTCAATGCATGTGTAAAATATGTGTGTGAGAGAGAGATGAAAGCATTGTTTACCTTTTTATAATGAGAATAAAGAAGTTGGTGACTTTGTAGGGTCCTTGATATTGGGATAAAAGAAAATGAAATTGGAGAGGAGAAATTTATTTAGGTTAAACACGCAAACGAACGAGAGTGGAAAATGCCCTTATATTCGGCCGCCATTAAATATTTATTTCTTGTTCCCAACGGCTACATTATTCACCTACTCAAACTTCACTAAAATTCAACATTTGCCCTCTTTTTTCATTGGTTTAATTAAGTTTTACAAATTTGACTTGGTTTTAATGAATTATTTAAAATAAATTTATTTTGACCATTCTTGTTTGATTTTTGTGGTCAAACAGGATTATTATTTTATTTTATTTTTTAACTTGGAGATCAGTTTGTTTTATTAATGCAGGTTTTGTTGCACCATGTCTTCAAATTGTGCTAACATCAATTTCCTTCCACAATAAAAAATACCACACCAAGGAGATATAGATGTCAAAAAGGATCAAGCATTGACCTAAATGAAGAGTTTAAATCACTCCACTGCCTAATCATCTTTTTCTTGCTAAATTAAGATAAATTAAGTATAACATCAGATTTCATACCCTCCATATATGGCTAGCTATAACTTCTTGCTTGAAATTCATACATGATTATGGTAAGAGTGGTTAAACATCAGCATATACTCTTTTCCAGACAAACCAAATCTAACTATACATTTTAATTGCTCTTTATAAGTTTGACTTTCTAAAATCTCTAACAAGTTCATAAAAAATGGTGTGGCATGAAAAGGCGGAGGGTTGAAGAAAACTATCATATCTAAACAACTCATTTATATTGTATTTAATATTTAAAACTCTCATTTATGACTCATTACTTCTCTTACACCAACCAGTTTTTCTTAATTTCTAAATAAACAATCTATGCTCTACCTCCCATATTCTAAGTCTTGTGAGACGGGAAGTAATCAAAATGACTGAATGTTCTACTCTAACATGAACTCTTTCACAATGTTCTACTCTAACAGCCTGGGAAACAAAAATATGAGGTGCTAGAATGCAGTGAAATGGAGCAATAGAGCTAAGGGAAAAAGCAGAGTAAAAAAAAAAAAACTAAATAAGCCAACACATAATCGATTGAAACAATGGTTTAGCCACTAACATCAATCCCAAAATGTTAAACCCTAAAACCACGACTTACGATTTTTTTCCCAATTCTTCGAGGGTTTCTGATTCCTTCCCGTGCGCAAATTTTTGGATGGTGAAAGGGGTTTTGTGATCGTCTTGGTGTGGCAGGAACTGGACCGCGAACACGCAAATTTGTTGCTGCTACATTGCTTGGTATGAAGACGAAAGCTGCTACGTTGTGTGCTGCTACTCCATTGCTGCGTTAGAGTTGAGTTTGTGTGGAGGTTTGGAGTGAGCGTCAGAGTCGGGTTTGTGTGGAGTGAGCGCCGGAGTCGAGTTTGTGTGGAGTGAGTGCCGAAGACGAGGTTTTGAGAGAGGATTGTGGTCTGTAAGTGTTTGTAACTTAGAAAATTTTTTCTTCAAACCTATAATATTACATAATATGTGTGTGCAGCTTACAAAAGGTATGTTTTTAATAAAAAATAATTTAATTTTTACATACGAAATATTTCCGTAGGTAAGTTTCTTTTAAATAATTTTTATATTTATTTTTTTATGATATTAGTTATCTACTCTGAGTTTCGTAGGTAACACTTCGTAGAAAAAATTCCCACCAAATTAAGTCATGATTCCTACGAAAGTTTCGTATGTTATCTAATGATTTGTTACCTACGAGCATTTACGTTATCTACGATCATATTTCGTAGATAAAAAAAATTTATCTACGAAAAATATTTCGTAGATTATTTTTCCTAGATAATATCCGATTTTCTTGTAGTGTTGTTTCATATGAAAATATATGAATATGTCAACTAGAAAATTTGAATTAGTCGTGCCGTTCAAAAATCCAGAAGAGAAGAGTTGATGTTTCAATTATATCACAAAGAATGAGCTATAAATAAATTTATAAAAATAGATAAGAAAAATGAATTAAAAAGTAGTGGTGTATACTCTTAAATGAACAAGATAATAACAATATACATATAAGTGAAAACAATAATAAAAAAAACTTAATCATGACAATTTAATAAATAATTTTACATAAAAAAAGTTCAAAAAATAAATTATAAATAAAATACCTTATTTTTTAAGTTTGTTTTAAACATCACACGACCTAACATGTGCGCACACACACATATATATATATATATATATATATATATATATATATATATATATATATATATATTAGATTCAACATGAAATATACATATAGTTTCAACGAAATAAAAATGTCATACAAGATAGTGTTGTAGAAAATAGTATAATTATTTATTAAAAACTCGGGTTAATATATAAGTGTCACATAATTATATAATCATAGTATTTAAAGATAAAAATTGGAATTACCCTTCAAATGTTGAATGATATGAATACAGGTATACAGGTTAAGATGATAATGATGTCCATCAAAGGAATGAAAAGTAATAAAGGCAAGCTTCTGTATATTAATAAATAACGTCTTGAGAGGATAAAATAATATCAGCCGTCTTAGCTCAGTGGTAGAGCGCGTGGCTTTTAACCACGTGGTCGTGGGTTCGATCCCCACAGACGGCGTTTTTTTAAAATAAATTAGAAAGTTTTTAGTTTTGTTTCTGTATGTCTCCAAGTGCATGGCAGAAACCTCTGAATATGAGGTTAAAAAAGAGTAAAAAAAGCTAGTGAAGACGGATGGAGATCATGTAACTAGTTCTTCTATCTATAGAGGAAAGCCCTGCTTCCTATACTCACCTACAGAATCTATTTTCTTGATCACTATAAACAATTTTGTTTTTTTTTTTCCGAAAAACGATTACCCTTTCTATTATAGAAAATATTTTCAGAAAACTGATGGGGTGGAAGAAGAAATTTGATGGGTGTAAGAAGCAACACACGAGTAAAATACATTAGCATATGACATAAATAAGTAGTCATCAACCATCATTTTATTAATATTAACACTATATGATATAAATTGACATGGTCAACTTGAACTGGAAGACTCATTTCTCACTTCGTTCAAGTCAAGAACTAACCTAAATAAGTTGACGGAGAAGATTAAAACTCTGTTTTATTGCCTTCCTTGTCACTTCACTTTTTTTTCTTTTTTTAGTTTTTTCTTTCTCGGTTCACTTTTATTATTTGAATTGGTGAAATAAAAATGAAATATAATATGAACTAGTGAATTTTACCTTTATTTGCTTTCTTTTTGCTTCAGTTTAAAAGGAAGGAGATGGATTCTTTATGCTGCATTTTAGTATATGAGATTTATAAACAATGATAATGTTTTTATTATATTACATTTCAGTCCACTCCATTTCATTTTAACCCATTCAACATTCCTTCAATTCAAACATAAACAACTAAAATGTCTTCTAATAACAACTAATAAGGAACAGATAAATGTGAGAGAGAGAGAATTACACAGTTGATGAACTTAAAACCTTTATTAAATTAAGAGAACTAAAAGTATAATTTTTCATATTATGCAGAACATGTAGGGAAAATGACTTTCAAATGATAACTTGTTAGGATGAAACAAAAGTCATCTTCAATTAAGAGATTGTGACTGTCCATGACTTTGTATCCTCAAGACACCCTGTTTGAATTCCAACCAGTGTTTTTCGTAATTTTGCAGACAATGTTTCTGGCCCTGTTTTGTAATCCCTCCTGCATTTGGTCAATGGTAAAGACATAAGAGAGAAGATATTTTAAATAAATAGTTGAATTATGATACTTACTAATATAAAAAATTGAGTTTAATTTATGCATAGATAGCAGAAAGTACTTTTATACTTGACATCTACCGAAAAATCATCATATTAATGAATAAGATTAAGTATGAAAATAATCATTACAAAATAAATAATTTTATCCTACTTAAAAGTGTACAAAATGGGTAAATATTATCTGAATTGACGTAGTATATTGAAAACAAAAGAAATAGAATAACTGAAGTGAAATTTTTACCTGGTTTCCTTATAGGTAACAGATGCAACAGAGTTAACAACCACTGCAGTTCCTGTGCAGAACATTTCGTCAGCAACTAGCATTTCCTCCACTGATATGGCACGTTCCATGACCTGAACATAATTCAGTAAGCCCCTTCTCTGTAAGTAACTAAGCATACAATACTGAGAACATTTTTGTCTGTAGAAACATAGGTAAGGTAGATTTTCTCATACATAGTAGGTATATTTTCTAGAAGCAAGTCAATATACGTGCCAATAATTGAACGAAACTGATTTAATACCTGATAACCCAAATCAATGGCAACTTCAATGATGGATTTTCGTGTGATACCAGGCAGGATGGTTCCATCTAATGAAGGAGTGGAGATAGTGTTGCCCTTCATAGGATTAAATTAAACAAATTTTGTTCAGATTGTCACATGGTTTGGATATAAAAATTGTTAATAGCATGCCCACATAAATAATGTTCAGACCTTCACAACAAATACATTGCATGATGATGCCTCCTCTATATGTTTTCCTGTTGCTGAGTCCAAGAACAACACATCGGAGAATCCATTGGCCTTTGCATCTGTTATTGCAGTATAAACCTATGGCACAAAAACATATAAGGATAATATACTTTATCAAGAGGACAATTATAATCTGAGGTAAGTTTTAGTATGATCTGTTATTTGACTTAGCAGTCTAAGTATAACCGTGCTTTGTATTACATTCATCAAAAAGTTTACAGAACGATAAATTCAGGAACAAAGTTTTGATTGACAAATTTCTTTTTCTTCTAACCTCGGATAAGTAAAATTATCAACCATTTAAAACAGATACATAAGGAAGAGGAAATGTTTTATAGATGAATCGGTAGTGTATGCTTACAGGGGCATAATTGGTGACACTTTTGATCCCTCCAGTTCCACCACTCCCAGATATTGCTCTATATAGTTTATCCTCCACTTTTAAGTTCAGTGTACCCTGTATTAATTAATCAAGAAGATGAAATTTCAACAAGTTGCAAGTACAATTTTTTCCATGTATCGTAAAACATGTGGAAATCCAAAGGTGACCTTGTGGTAGCTGCCAACTGGAGAACAGTAAATAAGAAAAGTATACTCAGGAGCTGGTGCCAAACCTAAGAGTGGTCCTGTTCCAATGAGCAAGGGCCTAAGATATAGTGACCCTTTTCCTGGAGGAGGCACCTGTTTCAAATTTGAAGCTTAATTTGTTTTTCAACTTTTTCATGGATCACAGAGATGAACAAGATGAGGAAATGAATGAATACCCATCGTTTGTTGGCAAGAACTGTCTGCTTCACAGCATTGACAAACTGGTCAACAGATGGAGATGGCATACACATTCTATCTGCTCCTCTCTTCATGCGTAGACCATTCTCATCTGGTCGAAATAAAAGTATACGCCCATCTTCAGTTTTGTATGCCTTAAGCCCCTCAAAGATTCCCTGAAGACTCACAAAGTTTGCATATTTGTGAGGCTTAGCTTCAAGTTCTTTGCACAAAGCTTATTATAGATAAAATCTGATAAATCATTAAGCATTGCTGTGTGGCATAAGAACCTGTCCATAATTTAATATCCCAGAAGAAGGACTGATCTCAATGTTGCCATAAGGAAGCAGCGATCCTTCTGAAAACTTATCTCCTTTGGCACATTTCATGACAAACATGTAATCTGTGGTAACTAAATTAAATCCAAGTTCATCCCAATTAACCTCAGCAGCACTGATACAAAAGCAAAGCAGGGTGACCAAACTTCAGATTCAAAATCACCAATAGTAAAGTATTGTACCATAAAAACATGATTTAACCAAGTTCATATATCATTGTCTTGCTCATTAAAAATTAGGCAATTAATCGTTCAATACCTTTCAGAACCGTTATTAGAGGGGGGAGACATAGCTGCGACCACGGGTTTCTGCTTTCAAGTAGTGTCAGCTGATGCAACGCTCCACACAAATACCTGTGTAAAACCAATCCAGATAATCAGTCATACATTACTTTGATGTCATGTCAGCATATACTAAGGTAACCATCATTATAATATATGATAAAATTTATTACATATTACATACACACTCGCACCTATAAAGTTATATGTTTTAAAGATCACATGTAAAATAAAATTAAATATCTGATCAAAATTAAAGACTTTTAAACATGAAAGTTAAAATTCACAAAAAAAAGGAACTACAGTTATAAATAAGAATTAAAATTCAAAATTATAATGTAATTTTACATTTTTTCCCAGAGAGAGAATAACACGATGATTATACCTTATAGCATGTTTGATTTTAGGTCTTGAATCCCTGATTAACATAACGTTAGTGATCTAGAACGTGTATAAATGTGATCTTAGAAATTACAATAGCAACATGATTCTCATTTCTTATTCTTTCGTCTCATCTTTGGTTTTTGTCAAATTTTCTTTCTTCTTTCCCTCCAGGTAAAGAAAAGGATGTGCGCACCCAGTGACAGATTTGAAGAAACTTAGAAATTCGCAAAATCGAAAGATGTGATTGTGAATCGGTATTCACTTTGAACATTCATCAGAGAGTGAAGCAATGGAATGAGAAACATGAGTACCTTGTAAAAGCAGGTTCGAACTTTGAACTTTGAACTTTGTATCCCTTGACGTAGGATTGAAAAGAAGAGAAAGAAAAGCTTTAACGAAAAAAAAATGAAGGAGAATGAAACAGTGATAGATGCGAAGGGGAGCATACTGAATACTGATGCATGCCTTTTATAATAAAAAATGTGGAACCACATTATAAGGGCAACAAATAACAAGCACATGCTTTCTCATATTAGTTAACATAATTTAACTTTAATTTAATTTAATTTAATGTATAGTATTATAACATAATATTTATATCTATTCCTATATTTTAAGGTAAAATTTATATATTCTAACGTACAAAAATATATTTACCAATACAAATAAAACAAACATTTTTACCAAAACACCCATCATTAAAGGAGATAATATTAAAAATGCACAAATTTAACGTCTACCTAATCCAATAACATTCATTACATAGGACACAAGATGATTAACTATCCAAATGAAAAATATATATTTTAAATTATTACAAAGTGTATTAATTTGCAAAAGATTTGAGGATGACATCCAAGACGCACAATAAAATGACAAAAATAATAAAACTTCAGCAAACACAACTTAATCAATAAAAATAAACCAATGTAAACACAACTTAATCCTAGTTCCTGTGATAATGAATTGGAATTTTAATGACTTAATCCACATCTATTTTAGATCTAAATAATTTGATCAGATTTTCAATCCAAATCCTTTTTTTTCAATCGAATTAGTTTTGATCTTTTTAAAATCCAGATCTAAATATTTAGATCAAGATTTAAATCCAGATCCAAATATATAGATCAAGTTCAAAATTTTGAATCTATGTTTTATAAAAGAAATTTAAATTGAATTTGGCAGATTTTTTGTCAGGACCAACTCGACCGAATTTTGGTCGAGGCCGACTTGGTTGAATTTGGCCGAATTTTGGCTGATGTCGACTCGACCAAATTCAAACGAATTTCGGTTGTGCCGACTTGACTAAATATGTACAAATTTCAATCAGGAATGACTAAGGATGGCAACGGGTCGGGTCGGGCACAAATAGTGCCTACCCGCAACCCGACCCGCAAAAAAAAACCCGCTCGCTACTCGCCCATTTACCCGTCGGGTATCTGCTTAAAAAATACACGCGGATATTTTTAAAACCCGCGGATACCCGTGGATACCCGATATCCGCAAATATTTTAAAAAATATATATTTTAAAATTTTTTTAATATAAAATTATAAAAATAAAATATAAATTAAATTATAATTATAATTAAATTTGACATAATAAAATATACTTTTAATTTTAATTTTAATTAAATTTAACTTAATAAAATGTAAATTAAATTTTAATTTTAATTTTTTGCGGGTAACGGGTACCCACGGGTACGGATAATATGATACTCGTACCCGACCCGTTTATAAGCGGGTATTAAAATACCCGCTACCCGCAGATAATAAATACCTGTGGGTAGTAACTATCCGTCGCGAATATCCGCGGGTGTAGGTATTTTTGCAATCCCTAAGACTGACACGGTAAAATTGGGCCGCATACAACCTCATTATGGCCAGGATGACATGGCCGAATACGACCAAATTTGGGTTAGAGCCGACTTGGCAAATTTTTGATCAAGATCGACTTGATTGGATTTGGCCGAATTTCGGCCGGGTCTATTTCGCCTAATACAACCAAATTTTGGCCAGAGCTGACTTAGCCAAATATGGCCACATTTGGGTCAAGGCCTACTCGATCAAATTTCGGTCAGGGTTTACACAACTGTATACGTTGGTCGAGGTCGACTTAACTGAATACAACCAAATTTTGGTCATGACCGACTTAGCTAAATACAACCAGATTTCATCTACGATTGACTCGGTCAAATACGACTATATTTCAGCTAGGTCAGACTCGACTAAATTTTGGTCGGGACTAACTTGACTAAATTCAACCAGAATAGACTCGGCTGAATAGGCCAAATTTCGGTCATGACCGACACAGCTAAAATGGCCGAATTTCGTCCGAAACTAATCCAGTCAAATAAAACTAAATTTGGATCAGGACCGACACAGCAAAATTTTGACCAGATGACTCAAACAAATTTTGACTACATCGACTCAGATAAATTTTGACTAGACCGACTCGACTGAATTCGGTCATAAAAGCTTTTTCCTCCATCTTTATAAGAATATGTAAATCATGGTTATATGTAACCACCCAATTGTTATTTAATTGAATGATTAGACGATAATTATGCACATTGTAGTTAACTGTGGTTTTGTTTTTTAACTATTCAAATCCCGGAAAATGATTCAAAATATTTAGGAGACTTTTTCCATTTTCTTTTAAATTTTAGGAACTTATTTTGAAAAGTATTCATTACCCTCTTCTGATCTAATCAACCATATTTTTTAATGCCTTTTATATTTGATTGATACTTAGAATATATATAATGCTTTATACTATTTAATAATTGTATTAATATTTAATATTGAGGAAATATTAATGTGAGCATTAGTATTAATAATTTGTAATAAATAAATACAGAAGGAAAGGAAGGTACTATCTGTCCATATAAATTTGCTACTTTTAATTAATGTCCACGAGGGTGCTTGGTGGAATGTGCCTCTATTTTATTCGAGAGGATCTTTAGAAACAACTAAGACTATTTTATTATAGGTTTCTTTTCTATGTGAGTTTACAAATTATAGATAGTGACAAAGTGGTGATTCCTATATATGTAGTCGTCTGTTTATACAAAAAAGGTTTTCCCTATAAAAATAGAAAACTTAAACAAACATTTTGCTAACTAGTAGTTTAAAGGCATTATATACGAAGTTATTTTTTTTATTAAAAAATATATAAAAATATTATAAGAAAGTTATATGAAGATGTATAAACATTATACTTTTATATATATTTAATTTTGAATACAGAATAAAAGTTTTAAGAAACAAAAGAAATACATTTTTAAATATACCAGTTAAAACTTCCATAACTGATTGATCTTGACCAAATTTTACGAGGAATCTTTTGAATTACGAGGACTAGTGAGCATATATATATATATAAAAATGAAACTGAAACATTATTTATTTGTTGTATTGACGAGCATATAGACGCAGTATGAGTTCGTATTCACACTATTAGTAATTTTCCTTTCTACGAACATGTCTCACATGAAATAATTTAAAACACGACTATCTCACTTTTATGTGGATTTGATCAATTAAAGCGTGATTTTGACTTTTCAGTTTTATGACACTCATCGTTATTCACGAAGTGCTATTATTTAATTATTTAGTTAATTTAAAAATAAGAAATATGTTTTGTGATATAGATCGAAAATATTAATAAATTATAATATACATAGAAGATTATGAAATTGACTTTGTTAAGTCTATTTTATATTAATATTAAAATGAATCTAAAATAAACTTTCTAGAAAACATTATTGAAATTTATCTTAAATTTAAGATATTAACAAAGAGAATTAGAAATAATATAAGAAATGTTCTTTCAACCTATTCTCATGATTTTTTTTAGGACATATATATCCAACGAAATATATTATTGATTCAAAAACTAAATTAAATCTCAAATAAACTAATAAATTTAGAATATGTTAGTTTTGCTAAGAAGTATAAACTTAGATAATAAAAAATATCAAATAAAGTTGAGAACTATCCATATCTTGTCGAGAAATATTTTTTTTTTTTATAAATATATTATCTTGTTGAGAAATAGTAAGTAAGATCCAGAAATATTAATCTTGTCAAAAAAAATATCGATCTTACTAAAAAGTGTGACACAATGCTTAAAAGTATCAAACATGATTTATAAGTATTAATCTTATCGATAAGTATTATGCATAATCAAAACCATCTTTATTCAAATGTTGAGAAGTATTAATTTTTTCTCTCAAATTTTTTGTCTATTTTTTTTTACAAATTAAAAAATATTGTTTCTTTTTTGTCCAAACTAATTTTAAACATGTGTTGCCTATAAACAAGTTGATGTTTGTTTGTTTATTAAAAGAGATTCAGAGGTTGAAGAAAGAAACAAAAAGTATTTTTAGGAGGTTTATCATTAAGTTTTGAAGAATAACGTGAAAAATGATTTAAGTTTAGAAAGTCAATATGCATGTAAAAGTATAAAAAGTAAAATTTGTGAAAAATACAAAGAATAAAGCATGTGCAAAAATATAAAGTAAACTCTTTAAAAATGCAAGGGATAGACTATGCAGAAATATATAGAGTAGAACTTGTTAAAACTACAAATCAATGTATGGACAAATTGGTCTAATGTGTATTGTTAGACTCGTTTTAATCAGTGCATCAACATATTTGTCTAATTGTATAGTAATTCAATCAGAGAATGGATAAAGTCATTTGTGTATTAATAGACTTGTCTAATATGTGTATAAACAAACTAGTATAATGTATTGACAAACTCGTCTAATGTGTGTTGCAAGACTTATCTAATTAATGTATGAACAAACTTGTCTAATATGTATTCTTAGACTCGTCTAATCAGTGTATGGAGTGATTCATCTAATGTTTTTTTGGTATACTAGTCTAACTGTTCTATGAAAAGACTTGTTTAATGTATATTGTTAGATTCATCTAATATTTTTTGCTATACTTGTAACGTCCTAGCCGGAAATTACTATTTAAAAATAAATAAGAAATAAGATTTATAAAACATCACATTTATTCTTGCAATTTCCAAAAAACGCGAGAAAATTAAAAGTTCAACATCGCTTCCGTAATAATTAAAATCGTACTATTCAGTTATTACAAAACCAAACCATAAAAAAATATAGAAGAAAATCATAATAAAACTGAGTAAATAATCCCGTCGTGATCCCCACTCCGTCTCTACGTATCCGCCTGCTCACCTGCATTAACATCTGCTCCCATGTAACAAGTTACATGATCATCGCCACACACACACAAATAGGGTGAGCTCATTTAAATAAAACCAAACATATAAACTATTAAATACAACATCGCAACCTTAAAACCCCGAGTTAGTATTCTTCTCCCTTGTTCCTTACTTTTCCACTTCCAATACTTTCATTAGACGTCTATCATTTCTATACCCTTTAAGTGAGAACGATGATCGATCTTTGCTGCACGAGTGTCTACTCGCCCCTCCGACTACAGGCCACTACCTGATAGTCCACACGTGGGAATAACTTTGCCACAACATCTCACCGTGACACCAAGTGGAGCTCCCCGAAACAAACATAAAGTTTGTAGCTGTTCCACATTACTAAAACTCTATCAGAATCACTCTGAAGAGGGCAATCACCCGAACCTCGCCGTACGAGCCACAACTCGCACACTCCACTGGACTTCCTAAACCACCAGGCTACAACCTTGAGTGGTCACGTGTTACCCCAATACAAGATTACACTTGTAACTGGGCCCCTAACCAAAGCCTCGCATCATGAACATCACCTAAAGCTGTGTAGAAACCTTTCCTCGCGCACCATCACTGAACCAAAACCGCTTGGCGCGCATCTCACGTCGTCAGGCACGCACTAGGTTCAGACCGCCTGGCGTGCATCACACGCCGCCAGACGCCACACGTCCGCAGAATCATCACTGCACCGTCACCGCCTGGCGGGGGACACGTACCGCCAGGCGCCACACGCTTGCAGAATCATCTATGCACCGTCACCGTCTGGCGGACTCCGTCCCGCCGCCAGGCGCCACTCGTCGCCACTACCTGGCGCACCTGCCCTGCGCCGCCAGGCGCCACCGTGCCATCAGAGTCTCTGCTGTTCCATTCCGCCTGGCGGGACCCTCCCTACCGCTACGCGCCACGCGTCAACAGTGGCCACTGCCACTGATTTATGTTCCGTCCGCCTGGCGGCTCGCTCGCGCCGCCAGGCACCATGCTTGTAGCGCACTGCTACTGGTTTCTCGGCACTTAAACAGATCCCCAGGGGATCCCAATCACACAACACACCAAACTATAGAATAATTAGGACACACACCAATCATAGTTCTATCACTAGCCACTCATACACACCTTTTTAATCACATATATTATAGTCACCAAGATTGCACACACTTCTCCAAATTAACATAAACAATGTAGCATATTAACTATCCCATCCACTAAACATAATCTTCATATATCCTTACATGTTAATAAACTGAATTGCACCTCACACATTACACTTGGCATTCTTCTCATTTATTAGCATATCGTTTCATATAAATCTATCTCACTCTCTCTACCATATTAACATACATTCTGAATTTAACTTACCACATGCACCCAATTATGCTTCATTAGAAGTTACTTGAACTCATCAAAGACTTATTCATGTATTTTACAAACTCCAAAATCAGCAATATAAATAATGTATATCTCTAACTACTGACCACCAAATCAAATCTCCACCGTTCAAAGTGAAGAACCACATGTTATGGACCACCTGTCAAAATTTCACCTAAATCGGACGGTTTACGAACCGGGAAATACAGTTTTACGAAAACTGCGCGAACCAGAAAAATTGGTGGCGCCTAGCGCCCAAAATCAGATGACTGGCGCCCGGCGGGACTAAAATACCGCCCGGTGGTTACTGTTACGCGAAAAGTACAAAAACAACATTTTTCGTGAATCAACACACCACGCACCTCTGGTGTGGCGCCTGGCGGCCAATATGGTACCGCCAGGCGGTTCCTGCAGTTCCAGGAACCCAGAAATATCCTCAACACCTTCAAACCTTATTCCAACCCCTACAATTCTGATTCCACTCGATTTACGATCTAATAGGCTACCTTCACATGTTTATATTCATTATTCCTTCATAATACTCCTCCATATACGAAATTCCACTAACCTTACCACTTAATCTAGTGCGACTATGAAATCCCCAATTAATCAACCCACCAATTGATATTCATGCAATTTTCAAGTTCATGCAATTTTCATCAATTTAGTCACTGCAAACAATAATTCATCATGCAATTGATATATGTGCAATAAGAATTCAATCCAAACACAACATCACTGACCAATCACCCAAGCGAGAAAAAAAACAACAACAACAGTATAGCGCCTGACAGGTCACTCCCGGCCGCCAGGCGAATTATCCGCAAACCCAGAAAACTGGATGTAACCACATGTGCCGCCTGGCGGCAGTTCATGCGCCGCCAGGCGGTTTCTGAAAAAATCCAGAAAACGTGAAATAAAGTAGAAATTGAGGTTTTCCCAATTCAAGTATGGCCTAGAACACATCTTCATACAATACAGAAATAAAACATGCAATACGAACTCCCTTAACCTGAATTTCCTTCGCCTAGCCGTGACTCTTGCAAGCTCTCCCTTGACACCAATGCCCTCCTTTGCCTTTCCCTCTCCCTCAACTCAGCCCCCCAAAACCTCACTCAAAACTCTCAAATTCGTGCTCTCTTTCTGATATGATTTCAGCCTTGCCAAAACTTTTCCTAATACCCTAATTTTTCCTTTTAAATGGTGATTTAAAGTTAGGTCAATAATGAGAAACGAAAATGCAACTTAATTGGTGATTAAGTGCCATTCATTGTCCCATTATGGCTATTTCTTTAGCCACCCTTGGCTGCCATGTCTATTAGGGTCTTCCTTTAACCCTTCAAATTCTAAGCCAAAGCTAAAAAAAATATCCAAAATGAAGTTTAATTTGAGTTTCCCCAAGGTTCGAACCCACCACCTTGCTAATGCCAAATCAATGCTAAACCACTAAGCCAATTCTTGTTTCTTATTAACTAATAAAATTCAAGTATTATACTATGTTGCATCACGACTAACACATATATTTAAAATAATAATAATTAAATACACATTATTGGCATACCTAAGACTCGAACCCAAATCCTCTCACACAATCAAGTACTCTCAACCACTTAATGCCATAAAGGCTTCTCTTACTAGCATTTATTAAATAATTATTTATTTAATTATTTAAATTTTGTGGGTCTTACAATACTCGTCTAATCAGTGTATGAGCATACTTGTCTAAGGTGTATTGGAAAATTCATTTAATTAATGAATGAACATATTCATCTAATGTATATTAATAAACTCGTATAATATGTGTATGAACATATTTGTCTAATATATATTGCTTGACTCGTCTAATCAATATATAAATGGCTCGTCTTAGGTATATTTCTAGACTTGTTTAATCATTGAATCGACAAACTCATCTAATGTTCTTTGTTGTAATTATCTAATCAATGTATATCTAAGCTCATATAATATCTTTCGTTATACTTGTCTAATCAACTATGGAATGACTTGTATAACATTTTTTGTTATATTCGTTTAATTAGTGTATGAACACTTTTGTCTAATGTGTATTACTTGGCTTTTATAATGTTTTTTTCTTGTCTATATTCCTCTAATCAATGTATGAACAGACTTGTCTTATGTGTATTACTAGACTCGTCTAACCAATATATAAAATGATATGTCTTGTGTTTTTGCTATATTCGTCTATTGATTGTATGATATATATTATATATTTTTAAAGTTATATTTAATATATAATTACTAAATATTTATAAATATAATTTATTAAAAATAAAATTATAATTATAAAAATAAACATAAATAATTTTTATTATAGAAAGTTATTATTTATTTTATAGATAATTTTTTTATTATAAATACTATATTTGGTATAAAGAAATAACTAATTTAAAAAAAACAGTGAAAAAGAGAATGAAATTTAGAAATTATTTTATCAGTAAATTACAAAATAAAGGTTAATTTAATATTAATTCATAAATAATTTATCAGTATAATGTAATGTTTAAATTTTATTACACATTGGAAAAAGAAAAATGAATCAAAATTTTAATTGTTTAATACATTTTTGTTAGCGATTATTGAATGTGAGTGGTTAATAGGAGTGTTTGGTGGTAGGGAAAAGCAGTTGGTAAGTAAAAGTGCAAATAATGATGTAAAAAATATATTAAAATAATGATATTTGGTAGGGATGGTGATGGACGTGAATAGTGATTATTTATAATTTAAAAATTCACTTGTTATTTGCATGGTCTTGTTTAAAAGATATTTACAGATTTTTAAAAATTTGCATATTTTTATGATTATTCACGAATTTAAAAAAAAATATTTTATAAATTTTAACATAATTTTTTTAATTAAAATTAAGAAAAATAAAATAAAATATAAATTAAATTAGATATAAATTAAATTAAATTTAATAAAATATAAATTATTTTTATTTTTATTTTTATAGATAACAAACATCTACATATAAAAATAATATGATATTTATGTTTGATTTATTTATAAATAAATATTAAAATACTCATTATCTATATTACGAATTTTATCTATGAATAATAATAAATTTAGATATTTTACCATTCTTAATATACAATCAAATGAAATGTCAATAGGGCAGGTAATATGTAGTAGTAGTTGTATGACCACCTTCAAGGAGAAGCCCTTAATTATTGTCCTTTTATAACATTACTATTTTTTAGACCCTGCATTGCACGGGTTACTATTTTTTTAATTCAAAATATCAATCTTTTCAATATTTTACTATATTTTATGTTTCATATGATAGTTTTATTATTAATATTTTAAAATTAAACACTTCAAAACATATCCTTATAAAAAGCGTCTCACTAATAAAACTGATACTAAAATATTTATTTGAGTTTGATAATATGAAATAATTTTAAGAAAAATATATTTCTTTCAATAATTAAATAAAACTTTAATTAAAATATATATTACAAAACTTTTATATATAAATGAATTAAAAAATATTAAAAAGAATATAATAAACTCATAACAAATTAAATTAAAACATGAAAGAATAACTCTTACAACAAAAATAAAAGTGTAAACTCTATCAAATACTTAATGTTGTAATGGCGTGAAATAAACAAAAATGTATAAAGAAACAATCTACTTTAGAATAAAAAAGTATAAAGTTTGTTTTTATTCGAATTTAGTTGGATGGTTTACAGTTGAAGTTAACAGTTTTACATTTTTACTATATAAGTTTTAATTTGAAAAAAATGTTAGAAAAATATTAAAATTTAATATATTTTACATTTTTTATTTAAATTTTATTAAGTATTTAATATTGTTAGTTTGACATCATAATTTTTTTACACCCTCATTATCTTTCATTGTCTATTTTTTTTATAAATATAAAAATTAATTTTTATGAAGACCTTTTTATTTCTATGATGATTGTCAAAGTAAGCAAATAATGTAAAAAAAAAAAGAAAAAGAAATATTTAATCAAAATGTAATGATATGATATACTAATAAAATGGACGCAAGATCCAGCTGACAACATATCACCAATAACACACACACTTAAAACTATTTAATTTATTTAATACTTTAAGAATTTAGTATGTTTTTCACTTTTCTTTATTTTGTTTTATGTAACACGTGAGAAAATATTATTATAATAATTTTATTATATATTGAATTACTTAATAATTTATTTATATATATTACCAAGCGAAAATCAATTAAACTGTAAGATCAAATCTAATAATGATCTCTTGATTTTTTCTTTTAAACTAGTGCATGCAAATGAGAGGTCGACACTATTCATATGGTTATTATATCTGTCGAGTAATGACATTCTAATTTCACCCATTATCTTGGATAAAACTACTTAACAAGTATAATAATATAATTTAAAAGTTATTTTATTAGTTTAATATTTTTTTAAATATTTATATTATTAATTATTACAATAAGTTATCCAATAGTCATATTTAAAACAATGGGTATCAAAGTATTATTTTTCATCTCTATTTTATATTAAGTTTAGAAGGATTTTTAATGGTCAAAGGTATTTTTAATCACCATTAAAAAGGATTTTACCGCCATATAAACTTTCTTTGCCAGTTATAAATTTGTGATAATCTTTTTTCTCCCCCAAAAAATTTATCACTGCCTATTTTGTCACCAATTTGCTCAAATAAATAAATCTCAAATACTGCACAAAGATTTCACCCCAATCCAACCAATATCATTATTTAAATATACAGTTAATACATGTGTTATATGTTGAGCTGCATTGCCCCAAACTAATATATATATATATATATATATATATATATTTACATGTACCACATTAGTATATGATATCAGTGGTTAATATTTCAGTCAATCTTCACCACCCATCCTTTCTGATCCTCCAAAACACCTGTTTGGATTCCCGTAATGAAATCATACAATTTCTGGGTAACAGTATTTGTTCCTGTTTTGAATTCCACCCTGACAAGACAACCAATGTTTTGTTCCACAGTGTTATTATGTTGGTAGTAACAGTAGTGAACCAGTAATATTCCAAAGCTAAAAAACGGAACAAAATTTTTTATTCTATTTACCTCATATCCTTGTAGGTTACACTGCCAACCTCAGAGATCCCAACAGCAGTTCCAGTACAGAAAACCTCATCAGCTTCAATCACTTCATCAACCGAAAATTTGCGTTCCTCCACCTACACAAAATTAACACCCGCAAATATATAATATCAACAAATTCAAGTATTGATTTGAGAGAAAAATATGCTTTATGCATGTGATTTCAGTGTGATTGTGATACCTGGAAGCCCAAATCACGAGCAAGTTGCATGATAGTGTTCCTTGTGATTCCAGGAAGAATGGTTCCGAGTGTAGGTGAAGTTGTAATCACATTACCCTAGAGATGCAGATTAATCAACAGGCATGTACAAATTGAAAGAAAATTATGAAATTGGCAAAGTACGAAAACATTACCTTGACCATGAAAGCGTTGCACGAAGACACCTCCTCCACATATTTACGTTCCATTGCATCAAGGAAGAGAACATCAGAAAACCCTTTGGCTTTTGCTTCTCTCGTAACTTCGAAAACCTGCGTTTGGATCACAATTATTTGGTTGAAATGCTGATAACCATGAATGCTAATACAAACTTACAGGTGAATAGTTTCCTATGTTCTTCACTCCTCCGGTCCCACCAGGAAACGCGCGAGGAATTCTATCGTCAATCAACAAGTTCAGTGGTGAAGTTCGTCCCTGTCAGAGGATGTCACAAACACAATCAAAATGTTGAATTTGCTCAAAATATTATATAAACATCTAATCACAGGTTTAGTTGAGAACGGTGATGATGACTGACCTTGTAAACGTTGCAAATAGGGTTAGTGTAGATGAGGAAGGTGCATTGTGGTGCAGGTGCAATACCCATAACGGATCCACTTCCAAAGAGTAAAGGCCTAATATATAAGGCTCCTTTTCCGTAAGGAGGAACCTGCAGCAAAAGATGAGGAATAAAAAATTATATGTGATGTCTGTTTGAATAAATTTCTTCAGAAAAAGTAAAAAGGAAGAAACTTGTGGTGCATACCCAACTCTTATTTGCGGTAACAACTTGTTTGACAGCTTCAATGTACTGTTGAACAGAAGGTGCCACCATTAGCAACCTCTCTGCTCCCCTCTGCATGCGTAGGGCATTTTCTTCTGGTCTGAACAACTGCACCCCACCGTCTGCTCTTCTGTATGCCTTCATGCCCTCAAATAATCCCTATTTTTCATGCATAAATATTCAAGGATAATAAATATCTTGGACCAACATCTTAAGATAATTGAATCATGAGTCATTCAACTTTATCTTCAATTATGCTGACCTGTCCATAATTTAACACAGAAGAATGTGGTTCAATCTGAACGGTTCCAAAAGGTACCAGAGCTCCGTCTGAAAAGGTCCCATCTTTATTGGATTTCATTATGTACATGTAATCAGTTGGAATCACATCGTATCCAAGCTTGTCCCAATCCATCCTGTTAAATATATTTAAAATGGTAGCCATGAGAAAAATCAAACAATATGTATATAATGCCATCTCTTTAGTAAAGTTATTGATTTGTTTTATATATGAAATGTTTCTGAAACATACATGACACTCAATTGTTCAAAAAGTTACGATGAGATTTTTTGTTGTTTCATGTTTACCGATTGAAATTGATTTTCATATAGTTATAATCTATGTTGACACTAAGGCGATGGAACTTCAATTTTAAAAGGAAAATAGTATAAAAAAAAATTATGAAATTGCATGTCCATGCAACATTTGGTGGGAAAAATTGAAAATTAAAAAAAGCGTTTGATTAACATGAATTGGAATTTGTCGTGGAAGAAGAACCTGTTGCATGGTTGATGGGAATTTTCCATGAACAGATATGGAAGGTCAGCTAAAGATGGAAGATAGAAGAAAAACTATTATAAGTTATTGGTTTAGGGTGAAGAAGAATAAGGTTAAACATGGTTATATTTATACGTACGAAGGAACCTAAAAATTGACTCCGAACTCCAAGGATTGCGGCTCACGAGGAAGTTGCTATTGTTGTCTGTCAATTATATTCTCTTATTTTTTCATCAATCATAGTTTTACCGCCCAATGTTCCAAAATTAGATTATTCTTTTAAGGAAAATGACTACTAAATATTTATTAGGGCCGCACAATGTTTGGAACTAAGAAATGGTTTTCTTTCGCTTATTAAAAAAAAAAGTAGTTTTCTTTCAACCGGATAGACCTCTGTTCAGACGGATTACAAGTACAATTTCATGTATACAACATTAACATATTTCAATTCAAATAAAATTTTAAAAACAAGAAAACCATTCAAAATTAACAATGTAACTCAATTATTTTAAGAAAAATATTGTTTTAGATGTTTAAAAAAAAACGAATATTAAATGAAAAAGTCTGAAGCTAAAGAACTAAAAATATGGTTGAAGTCAAGTTCGTTTTCTAGATGGAGTTTTTGTCAAATCTTGACTTTATCTAGAAAATAAATAAAACAATGATTTAAAAAATTAAAAAATAATATAATAAGTAAAAATAAAAATAAGGTTACAAGTACACACAACATTGCCTAATCTTATAAAATCTCATTGTCAGCGAACCACTCTCCCACACACTTTTTTTTTTTTCAAAATATTCGCAATTGATGTAATATAAAAGGGAAGATCGCCTTTATTATGTGTAAGTAACTATCATAATGCAAAAAAGGCTTTCACGACGTCTAGTTAAAAAATCAACGTGAAAAAAAATAATATTACATTTTTCAATTTTAACAAACTTTTTAAGAACGATGGTTTAAATAATCATCATTATAAGTGAAAATGACAACACTTAACCATAGTTAAAAGTGGGACAAATGAGAAATAATAAAGGACCATAATTAAAAGTGGGACAAATAAGAAATAATAATGGTTATATAGAGAGCTGTCTCTACAAGTGCAGTACTTTTTCAACAAAAAAAAAAAACAAAGCTTATCTCTTCATGCGACTTTTGTTTGAATGTTTTTTCTTCTCCCTACACTTTAGTATCTAAATTTTTAGAGTTAAATATATGAATTTTTACAACCTGCGAAGGGTCCTGTTGCATAATGTCATTGCAAAACTAGTTGTTCTTCTCCTCCACTGCTATAGGACTCTCGTTCTCCTCCATACTAACTTTCGTTGAAGTTTGTTTATCTCTTCCTTCTTGTTTTTTTTTCTTCGTTGATGTTCGTGTAACTCTAACGTTGTCTTTCTTCGTTTTGTTGCGCTACATTCTAGGTTTTCCGTTGTCATCCTTTTCTGTTTGTGGCATCACTGCATTACATATTCGTGTAACTTACTTTGGGTCTCTCTTCTTACTCTCGCTTTGGATCTCTCTTCTCACCCTCGCTTTGGATCTTTCTTCTCACTCTCGCTTTGGGTCTCTCTTCTCTCTCTCTCTCTCTCTCTCTCTCTCTCTCCATTTTGGTGTCACTGCATTCTAGGTTTTGCGTTTAGGGCACTACTACATTGCATGTTCATGTAACTCTTGCTTTGAGTCTCTCTTCTCGCTCTCACTCTTTTGTTTGGGGCGCCAATGCATTGCATGTGTTTTGGCATTGATTGACTTACCAATCGATAAACCCCTTACCCCTCCTCCATTTTATCCTAATTGGATATGCTTTGATTCAGAGGTGGCTCAAGAGTTTGGAAGGCCTAAAGCAAACTTAAAAATGGAGGCCTTTTATTTAAAATTTATTTTTGAGTCTTTTTTGATGCAAAACTATTTATTAAATTGTCATAATTAATTTCATTTAACATTTATTCTTCAATAGACAATAAGGCTAATCCATTTAATCTTTCTTGAAACATTGTTGACACTGAAATTGTTAATATTATTCTATAAGTTACATATGCATTTGGAAAAAAAAATATTTTTTTTTTTTATAAATTAAGAATATCGATTAGTTTATATTTTCAAAACCTATAATTTATCTTAAGATATTTAATTATGAAAATAAATCAAATCCATCATTATCCAACAAATTATCTTGTTTTAAAGACTATTCAAAGTTTAAGCAGTCTTCTTGCAAAAATGTACAATCTAGTGACTTTAATTTTTAACACTACATAAAAAACAAAAAATATCTTCATATATTTTAAATTGTTCAAATCTACTCTTAAGTGTGGTAATTTCTTTATCTACAATATACGAAAAGTAATCAATTCTAAACGATTCTTGAAGAGATTTTACAATTTCATTATCAATGTTTTCATTAAATTGTTTCTTTTTGCGTCTAATACGTTTTTTTAATAAACTTAGGTTCTTCTCAACTTGATAGTAAGTTTTTTTTTTTCCCTAAACTTGAATTATCTTATAGAAATCCCAACTTTGAATTATGCTCAAATTAATCTATTATCTACCAAAAGACTAACACCTAATCTAATTAATAATTTTGTAAAAAAATTTTAGTTCCTTGTCAAAATATATGCAAAAAAACTCTTGAAACTCGTAATTCGAAAAGTACCGAAAAATTAAACTAGACAAAAGAAATGTATTTCTAATTTTAGTACAAACCCAAAACAAAATAAAAACTACAATAACACAAATAGAAAGAAAAAACATACAAACAAAAAATGAGGGTGAAAAATTGGTACACAAAGGCAATTTGAGATTGAAAGAATGTAATTTGTCAAGACACTTAAAAAATGACTCTTAGAAGAAAAGAAAGTAAGAAGATGCGAGAGAAGTGACAAAAGGATAAAAATATAAAGAAGAAAATATAATTATAAGAGAATAAAAATACATAATCATTCTCTTCTTCGTAAAAACAATTATAATTTACTAAATAAAGGTTTTAACTCATTAATTATTATTTTTAATACCAATAAAAATTAACATATACTAATAATAATTTAATTAAATTTTATTCTCAAACATAAACTTATAATTAATGTAATAGAGCTATATTAGTAATAAAATATTCTTTTGAGGCCTTTTTTTTTTATCTCAAACATAAGTTTATAATTAATTTAATAGAAATATATTAGTACAAAAATATTTTTTAGAGGCTTTTTCCTTAAAATTAATTTTATAATTAATTTATACGAAAATATTAGTAGTAATATTTTTCTAAGATCTTCTTTTACTGGAAGTCTAAATAAGTGGCTTTACTGTCTTTACCTTTTAGCAGACATGCTTTAATTGTATAACCAAAAGTATAAACTAAAAATATCTAGTGCCAAAACCCTTCAATGTAGAGTAATAAATAAAACATCCTTTAACAATACAATCAATGTTGGCTTACACATAAACAACATCAGACATCCTCCAAAGATAACTCTTTCTAGACTTATGTTTGAATATTAAATAACTTTAAAAATAGAAAAGTCAATAATATCATTATCCATACTTATTACATGCCATTTTAATATTCCACTAAATGGTACCTAGCATGATTTCACATCCTTTACACCATCCAAATAGTATAAGGAACAAATACTAAACGAACTTGTTTCACCAAAGGCCTACTTGGAATGTTAAGAAACTGTATATTTTCATTAGAAGGTAGAAAGACAAAGCTAGGAAAAGTTTGCTAAAGCCAGAACCATATTTTAATAGCTATGCTCCCTAAAAAGAGATATGAAAAGTACTCTCCTTTAGTTGATTGCATAAAGTGCTTATATGGAACACCTATGAACACCTCTAAATTGAACACTTCTATTCAAAGGAATTTTATTATCCAACAACTTTCACGAAGGATTTGGCAGGTGGGGTGTTATTCACTTGTATAATTTTTTTCTAGATAACGTAAAATAGATAAGATGATAAATGTTTTTGATCCTTTCCCTTAGTAATTATAAAAGATGCACTTAAATCAGAACTTTTTTCTCACTTCCTTTCTCTTCTTTCTTTTTCTATATATACTTCTCTTTCTCTTTCTTTCTATCCTCTATTTTTCTCTCTTCATGTAAAATTTTCTTAACATAAGTAAATTTTTATTTATTTTAAAATTTTGTAATAATGACGAAAAGATACTTTACTCCTCTCTCTCTCCCTTTCCTCTTATAACTATGAAGAACAAATTTTTATCTCATCGCTTATCACATATTTTAAGAGATAATGCTAAATTAATATATATAATTATTGTTTATTTTTTAAATTATAAGGGTTATATTATTTAAAAAAATAAAAAATTATTAATATAATTCATAAATAACATAATTATAAAATATTGTATTTGAAAAATATATTACATTATAGAGTCTCTAAGTAATAGTGTTATGAGAGAAAGAAGTTACTCATGATTGTTTTAATTCCCTTTCTTTTCCTCAAAGTGCATGTGTTTACTACTCAACATTCTCGGTTCATCGTAAGTGAGTATTATCATTATTTCAAATTCGAAATCTAGCAATATACTTCATGTGTTAAGGATTGTGGCTTTGTTTATTGTGCTTGATATTTTATGGTTTTTGGTCAGAATCAAGATGTCTATTTGGTCAATTAGAGCTCATTGTTATATTGTTGAGGTTATCTTGGTGTCCAATTGAAACCTAATGTTCTCATCACTTTACTTTCGCATGACAATTCTATCCTATGTTCTCTCTATAAGTTATTTGAAAAAGATGCTCCACTTGTTCTTAGGTTGTTCACTATTGTTGAGGGATCCATCTCTCACCATTTGAATAAGAGATCATATTTTAACTATATTAATAATCATAAAAAGGAGTGACTTGGGAGATAGTTGATTAATTATATCCTAAATATCTAATAAATATAAAACTATATATATAAAAAAAACTCATATACATGGTTCATGGCACATAGACCAAAATCTAAAGGGAATCAAAGTATAAAGTTCATCACGTTCATCATCATCATCACACAAATGCCTAGTTCAATGGCGAAGAAGAAGAAAATCAACATGAATGTCGAAAATAACACAAGGAAAGGATGCCTTTCAATGCGGTGAAAACCACAAACGAAGAAAACAAAAGTTTTAAGCAACAATGAAGGTCTTATCCTATGAGGAATAATCATAAATTTACTTTCGACCTCAGAAAATCAGATGTAAAATTGAAAAATTATGTCTGATGGGAAGGAGCCATATGTAAAAATTGAAAAATTACTATAAAAATGTTATCACACATTTTTAACATTTGATCTCACCTGATCAGATGTAAATGGACAAATATAATAAGTCATTTTTGTATTAGTGTATCTATCTCAGTTTGAATTTCATTGAACTTAACATTGCACATTTAGAATTCGCTAGTTGGAATAAAAAGAAGGAAAATTGTACTATGACAATTAATGTTTGAAAGACATAGGTATAATTAATTGAAAGAAATACTTAAAATATTAATACTATAATTATTTTTGAAGTTTTCTTAAATGTTAAAATACTCTAAAAGCAATTCATATGTTGATTTTGGTGATTTCAGGACATGTGTACACAAAATCATCCATTTTTTTAGTTATTTGTGCAAATTATGTCATAAGATGTATAAAGTTGTATTTAGTGTTTCATAGCAACATCTTTAACGTCGTGTTTAGGAATTAGAGGACGAAAAAGAAAATGCCATGTGTCATCTTCATACTTTGCTTAATTTCTTAATTCTACGCAATTGTGTAGGGCTTACTTTGAAAGACGACGTGTATGATTACCACGTTCATGACAAATATAAACCATTAATCAACTAAGCTTCAGTAATGTATGGGTTAAGCGAAAAATTCTATCAACTATGGTGTCTTTGAGACTTTCACCATCATGAAGAATTATATTTACCGAGAATAAGCGAAAGAGGAGGATACCCACTGGATTCACACAAAATGTTGTTATGTTTACGTCCACACATCATGGTTTATTTTGCACCATGCATTGCATCCTTTAAAACAATATATATGTTGTGCTGGATCGAAGTCTGAATATAAAAAACAATTAAGCAACAATGAAGACCTCAAATCTTGTGTTCATCCTCACCATTATCTCAATGTGCAACATTTGCTTGGCACAAAGCTCCCCGCAAGATTTCCTTGACGAGCACAACAAAGCTCGTAAAGAGGTTGGTGTTAAACCATTGGTATGGAACGAAACCCTTGTGGCCTATGGACAAAAGTACGTGAACTCGAAGAAAAAAACATGCGAATTTGTGCACTCTATGGGACCTTATGGGGAGAACTTGGCAATGGGTTATGGTGAATTTAGTGGTAGGGACTCAGTGAAAATGTGGGTGGGAGAGAAGCCAAACTATGATGAGAAGAGCAACAAGTGTGTTAAAGGTGAGTGCTTGCATTACACTCAGGTGGTTTGGAACAACACAAAGAGTGTTGGATGTGCTAGAGCCAAGTGTGACAATAACGCTATATATATCATCTGCAACTATTACCCTCCAGGCAATTATATCGGATCCCGACCTTACTAACATTTTACAGTAACCATATATATATATGATACACTTCCACAATTACATATTTTAGAATTATATATATGATAATTTTGGAAGTGTATGGATATGAATTAGTTATAAATATTTTCATTGTTCTTACCGGGTTATGGAGCATGAACCTTTAGAAAGGTAGCAAGATCTAAGTGATGACTTGAATACTCTTGGTTACTGGAACAAAGAATATCACATGTAAAAGACTGATCAACCCTCAAGTCAGTAAGAGAAATTTAGGATCTATATAAGTAGAGAAGTGCATATGAATTGTGTTTGTAATCTGTGGAGAAATACCATGTTTATTTATAGCATTTCTAGGCGTATGAAATATCTTATAAAATCAAGAATATTAGAGAATATAATAAAATCTTATTGTTTGTGTGATAAAATAGCAATAATATACCATTTACCTAGATTAACCATATATTTTGTTGATATATGTTATAAAAGGATACTTAAGATATCAATATATCATATAATCAACTACTCAAATTTGACCATATATTCTATTAATATACGATAATGGAATCAACAAATATCTTTGTTAAATTATTTAGTCACTTTAGGCCAATAATGATGAATGAGCATTGTTGGACATTTTCTTAAGTGTATTTGTTGGATTAGGTAAGTACACAATCCCCAAGCTCAAAAGTTTGATTGGTAGGTGGAACGAACTCGCTGCGATTGTAACTGACCCTTTGGCTAAGTTGTAGTCGCCTTTATGTTTGTAGGTGGATTGACTGTTTTGTTTGTATGTGGTTCTCTTTGATCGTGTTGAACACTATATTGACTTGTTGCCTCCTTGTCTTTAAAGTTGGTACCTAAGTTCTTCGTTTGATGTTGTTTTTTTTTTTTTTTTTTATTTCTGTGAAGCATTAATGAGGATATCTTCTAAGTGGCATTTCTGAAGCATTGTAATGTTTGCCTTGGGTTACGAATCGTCTCCTCCCATTAAATGGCCCATACAATATGGATGATGTGTCACCATCCTAGTTGTTGCGCGAAAATGAAGCGCCAAGGGTGGTGCTCATTCCTAAGGGAAACGCTTTTTGGGGTATTTTGTTTAAACATTTTGAATTCTTTACACCTTATATGTTACTATTTCACATTTGAATTTTTCTTCTTTGCATCTCATTATGTTCGCGCTCCCTTGGTTAACTTTCTTCTCAAATCCTGATCATCTTCTTCGTTCGAGCTCTTCACTTAGTGTGTGTATGTGTGTGTTGCATATGTCTTAGCTTTTGGCATTTGTTTTTAGTTTGTTCTCATCCTTGTGTATGTCTTCTTCTTCTTCTTCTTCTTCTTATTCTTATAATTATGGTCGTGGTCGGTCTTTGTCAGGGAGAGAAATCACCCTTATGGGTGAAGGCTCTTCTATAGAACCGTCTTCTTTTCTTTTTGGCGATAGGGTTTCCTCACCATAGCTCCTTGTTTTTGTGTGCCCAATGGTTGATTCCTATGGGATTACTGTATTGGCTTCTAAAAAATATGAAAGAAGGTGGCCAAGGGGAAGAAGGTCGTGAAACCTGAACCTCAAGTCAAGAGGCAAGACCGTTTTCCCCTATAAGGGATGCTAGGTATTCCTTTTTTCTTATATGAAGTGGTGTCTTATTTTTCCGACTTCTCTTTCACCAAGAAGGTGTCCAGTTTACGACTAACTTCCAAGTCTGCTTGAACGAGCTTGCTACTCTACCTTGCTCCCTTGAGGAGAGGATCTAGGGATGACAATTTGGGGCGGGCAGACGAGCTGGCCCGTAAGCCTGCACAAAAAAATGCGGGACGGGCTGGGATGTTGAACCCACTGGGCCGTAATGGGCCGCACTGTATAGGCTCGCAGCCCGTGCATGCTAAAGGCGAGGTAGGGCGGGTTGGCCCGTTGGCTCGCTTACAAAATTATATGTTATCATTTTTTTAGTTCTCACATCATTCATCACATTGTTTCTTTAATTTCCTTTTAATTTTATTATTATTATTATTATTATTATTATTATTATGTTTATGTATAATCATTATATATAAGATAATGATTTTAGTTCTTGAATATGGAATATCTTTTTATGCATTTTTAGGTACATGTCTTGTAAGGTGACATGTTGTTATTGTACTTTAGCTATAATCTTCGTTATTATTTTTCTTGTCTTTGATTAGGTAAATTAATTGGAATTATTTCGGTAGAAAATGAATATAAATTATTATGCAAAAAATAAAAAAGTTTTTATTTTGCTCAACACAAAAAAGAATATTTCGCTCATCACAAATTTGGGCCAGCCCGCAGACCCATTGGCCAACCCGCGGGGCGGGCCGGAAAAGTGAACCCGATATTAAACTACGGGGTGGGCCAACCCGGCCCGCACTTTGCGGGCCAAAATGTGGAGCGGGCCAAAACAGGCCGGGCTGGCCCGCTTTGCCATCCGTAAGAGGATCTTCTCGAGGCTTGAAGAAAAGGAAGGTCATTTTATCGTTGTATATGAATACTTTTCTAAAGAGTTATATCTTCAAAAATTTGTGTTAAATATGACGATTATTTGTTGCATAATATGACACTTATGACTGCCGTATTTTATGCGTGTGGCGAGGACTACATACTGCCAAATTTTATGTCACCATATAGTATAATATGGCGGTCTTGTGTGAAACGCCACAACATTCATCGTTTAATGTTGTGTGCAAATAATGACAGTTAAAACTACCGTAATTTGTTTATTTTAAAAGAATTCTAATGAGGAAAATGACACTTGAAAGCGCCATTATTTTCAATGTACTAAAATATAATATGATGTTTCGAACTGTCGTAATTTGAATGTAAAATTATTTTTATATTTCTTTATTTATTTAACACGCTTTTCATAAAATCAAAAAAGGTGAAAAAGAAATCACATACATAAATTTTGATCATAAATATTTTCATTCATAATTCATATTAAAAAAGTCCATATTATCCAACATCATCCAAAGGTGTATATGTTGAAAACAAAAACTCGAAAAAGATATTGGATTTTCCTAAATTTCTATAAATATTTTTCTAACTACTCTTGACTCCCTCGTTTGATCCTTTCACGTTGGAGCACCGCTTCCAGCATCTTGTGCCTGGAATAACTTATAATCTTTCTTGATAAAACCTTCTTTCTTAAATAAAGTGGGTGAGGAACACTTTTCCTTTGATATGAGAACCAAGACTTTTGTGCAAACCATATCATTTTAAACACATTAAAACTTCAGTATTTGCTGACTTGTAAAAGTAGTTAGAAAAATGATTATAATTAGGTACATTTTTCTTTTTTGGCAAAATTCATGTAGCTAGTTTTGCATAATTTGGTCACAAGGATCTTAATAAACCCTTCCATAAAATGGTAAACACTTAGACTCCAATTTTGAGTATTATAATAAGTGATTATGACCATAAACCACTAAAAGAAAAATTAGGTGCATAGGTTAATAAACTTATGCCCACTATCTTTTTGAAGCAATGAATCCTTCAATCTTTGTTTACTCGTAAGAAACCTGCCAATTGTTCAACTTCTCAAGAAAATAACTTTACTTTCACAATAAGACATGGAAATAGTCATCTTAGTGAAAATATGTTGAAGAAATAGACATGGTTAAAAAAATAATATCCATAAATTGGTCACACGGATAACTTGGTCACAAGGATCTTAAAAAATCCTTCCATAAAATGATCAACACTCATACTCCAATTTTGAGTATTATAATAAGTGATTATGATCATAAACCATTAAAAGAAAAATATGGTGCATAGGTTAATAAACTTATTCCCACTATCTTTTTGAACCAATGAATCCTTCAATCTTTTTTTACCCGTAAAAAACCTGCCAATCGTGCAACTTCTCAAGAAAATAACTTTACTTTCACAATAAGACATGGAAATAGTCATCTTGGTGAAAATATGTTGAAGAAATACACATGGTTAAAACTAATATCCATAAAATAAAAAATATAAATTATTAAGTTTTAAAATTTCTTAAAATTAAGATAATATTATAAAAAAAATTAAGAAATTTTCTTAATTACACAATTTTTTCCACTACGTACGATCTCCAATGTTTCATTACTTTATATTATATTACATCTTTATATAACCCTTGTTAATGTTAGAAGGAGGAAGAAAGGGGGCTAGGGTTCAGATGAAGAAGAAGATACAAAAGAGGGATTATGGGCAGAGCACTCTCACACACACAATACACAGGTGAATACTGAAATCATACTATAGTATTATTATTACTGCAACTATATTAGAGAAAAATAGAAACTCTATTTATATAGTTGGTTATACAAAACAAACTGTAAAAGGCAGCTTGAATTAACTACATCACTCCCCCTTAATTCAAGCTTAGAGCTTCAAAAATGCCTAGATCGTTTCTCAAATGTTCGAACCTCTCCTTCTTCAAAGGTTTGGTTAAAACATCTGCTAATTGTTGTTGTGTAGGACAATAAACGAGCTTGAGTTTCCCACTGTTGACTTGCTCCCTTAAAAAGTGATATCTGGTCTCTATATGCTTGCTCCTGCCATGTGATATTGGATTGTTAGCTAGGTTGATTGCTGATTTATTATCAACAAGCAACTGTATAGGTTCTTTAACCTCTATAGTCATCTCTGACAACACAGAGTGTAGCCAAACTGCTTGGCATGCAGCATAAGCTCCTGCATTGTACTCAGCTTCACATGAGGATAGTGCTACCACTGGCTATTTTTTAGAGCACCATGAGATTGGTGCTCCCATAAACTTGAACAAAAACCCACTTGTGCTTCTTCTATCACTGCAATCTCCACACCAATCAGAGTCTGAATATCCCACCAGCTCTGTTTGCTCCTGATTATTCTCAGGAAACAATAAACCAAACCCAATTGTTCCTTTAATATACCTGAGCACTCTTTTGGCAGCAAGTAAATGCACTTTCCTTGGATGATGCATATATCTGCTTATTACTCCTACTGCAAAACAGATATCTGGTCTGCTGTTGCAGAGATATCTAAGTGAACCCACCATTTGTTTGAATAGAGTGTTGTCTACAGTGGCGGAACTTGACCAAAAATCCTAAGGGGGCCAAATTATATTTGTTATATATAAATTATTTTTTTAATTAAAAAAAATTAATTTCTTTACTATTTTTTTTATTCAAAATAAGTACTCATGACAATAGAATCTAAACAATATAACAATAATATATATGAAAGAGTAACATAAAGTTTATCATCAACAATAATATATAAAAAAACAAAAGTTACCTTTATTCAGAGTGCTCCTTTACGCTCTTTCAATGACTTAAAATCTTCAATAATTGAATTAGAGCTGAAACTAGTTGCAATATCCCTTTCAATATAGATTATCATAGTGCTTGCTAAAAATTCAGCCTCCATCTTATTTCTCAACTTGTTCTTGATTATTTTCATTGCAGAAAAAGATCTTTCAGTTGTAGTTGTAGAAACTAGAAGAGTCATGATAAGACAAAGTAATCTATTTATCAAGTAGTAAACTTCAGACTTTTTTGTTGTTGCCAAACATGTACATAACTCTTGCATTGTTGATAAATTCTTCAATATTTGGATTCTCGTGAAGTTTCTCAATTTTAGATGACGTAGATGCATTTTTTTCATTTTCATCACAAGCCTTCCTCTTGAAAAAAGAATCAATTCTTTTACTCTTTATCATAAATTTTCTAATATAAATTTTTCACCTCTCACCTATTTACAAAAAGATAAAATTATGAATACTTCAAATTAAATCTTAAAAGCAAGGCTCAATATTTTAAGAAAACTAATAACTTCTAAATGATTAGCTTCCCCTACCTTAGAGTAATTCCTAATCTTGTTCTTCCCTTACACAATTTCAAAGCTTAAAATAACTCTATCTACACAAAGAAGAGTTTGATCAATAATTAAAGCATGATTTTATGATCTCTAACACATACATGCCTAGAGCATAGAAAAGCCACATACAAGAGAGAAACATATTGCTTCAAAAATAAAAAGGAAAAGATGAATGTACTCAAAAGAAGAAATTGTTCAGTCCAAAATGTTTCTTAACTCTTCAATTTTGTGGTAGTGCAATTTGATTTTGAAAATAATAAGAAATTGATGGTAAAAATTGAGATGAAAATAAAACAGGAGAAAGAGATGAAGGCACAGAAGAGAGAAACCAAATAAAAAAGTATAAGAAATTATAATAAAGAAAAAAACGTGATTTTTAAATTTTAAAAAAGATTTTTCAAACTAAATTAATTTAAATAAGATAATAATATATAAATAAAGTAATAATATATATAAGTAATAATATATAAATAAAGTAGTAATATATAAATATATATTTAAAAATATATAGAAAATAAAATAAAATAAAAGTAATTAATATAAATAAAGTAATAATTTATAAATATTATTTTTTAAATATATAGTAAATAAAATTAAAAAAAATGGTTGGGGGAGCTGTGGCTCCCCTTGTCCCTTCATACTTCCGCCATTGGCTGTCTACTTCTTCTTCCCCATCTTCTATTTTACTGGCATTTACCTCTGCTGGAGTGACTGCTGCATTGCAATTCTCCTTGCTGAATTTCTTTAATACTTCAACAGAGTACTTATGTTGGTGCAAAACAATTCCTCTGTCAGTCTCAACAAATTCCATTCCCAAAAAATACTTCAGCCTCCCTAAATCAGTCATTTCGAATTCACTCATCAAGGTGGTTTTAAACTTTTTAATCTCAGCCAAATCACTTCCTGTTATCAACAAATCATCCACATAGAGATACACATGAGTACCAAATTCTAACCATTCTGCCCCTTTACATACACTCCATGCTCTACTGAACATTTTTGAAAACCATGCCTTATCATGAATGCATCAATCAACCTGTTCCAGGCTCTAGGAGCCTGTTTTAAACCATATAAGGCTTTCCTTACCTATAAACTTTGTTTTCACTTCCTTCAATTTCAAACCCAGGAGGTTGTGTCACATACACCTCTTCCTCAAGTGGTCCATTTAGGAAAGCTGATTTTATATCCAGCTGAAACATGGGCCACCCTTTACCACTGGCCAAAGCTACCACCAACCTTATAGTTTCAATTCTGGCCACAGGAGCAAACACTTCTGAATAATCCAGACCTTTTCTCTATAGAAAACTTCTAGCAACTAGCCTTGCCTTCCTTTTAGAAATTGTTCCATCTGGATTGAGCTTTAACTTGAAAACCCATTTAACATCAACGGGTTTCTTATTCACTGGTAACTCAGTTAAAAACCAAGTTTGGCTTTTCTCAATAGCCTGCAGTTCCTCCATCATTGCTTTTCTCCATAATTCTTGACCCAAGGCCTCTTGGTGATTAACAGGCTCAGCTTTAGCAAGTAGTGCAAAATGCACTAAATCCCCTTCATCTGTAACAACATTATCTGGGAAAATCTCAAAATCCACCATAGACCCAGGTAATTTCCTCTGCCTAGACTCTCTTTGCACCTGATGAGGTTGTTCTGGAGTTGTTTCACTGTCAACAGTCTCTCCAAAACTTGCAATATTTCCAAAACTTTCACTCCTATTTTCATCTCCTCTAATCACCACATATACTCCTTAATTTCTACTGCTGTCTGAGTTCTCCAGTCCCAAAATTCTTCTTCATTGACAACAACATCTCTGTTGATGCAAATTTCTTTGGTGACTGGATTACACAATCTATATGCTCCTGTAGGATGATATCCTACTAACACCATGACCTTACTCTTGTCTTCTAACTTCCTTCTCCTAGCATCTGGAACATGTGCATAACACACAGATCCAAACACCCTTAAATGATTCACTGCTGGTTTTCTATCAAACCAGATTTCCTCTGGGACCCTATTTCCAAGCTTTTTTGTGGGACATTTGTTCAACACATATACTGCAGTTGACACTACCTCTCCCCAAAACTCATGTGGAAGCCTTTTCTCTTTCAACATGCTTCTAGCCATATCAAGAATTGTTCTATTTCTTCTTTCTGCAAGGCCATTGTGTTGTGAGGTGTATGGAGCTGTTACCTCATGCTGTATACCACTTTCTGTAAAGAAAGTTTCAAACTCATTTGATGTATACTCTCCCCCTCCATCTTTTTGGAAAATTTTCAGCCTTCTTCCACTCTGTTTTTCAGCAAACACCTTGAATCTTTTAAAAACTGAGAACACATCACTCTTAGCTTTTATTAAGTACAACCATATCATGCGACTATACTCATCTATGAATGAGACAAAGTAACGATTTTGTCCTACTAATAGCACTTCAAAAGGCCCACAAACATCTGAATACACAACATGAAGCACATCCTTTGCTCTCATGTGCATATGTGATTTAAAAGGAGTTCTAGACTGTTTTCCAACCAAGCATCCTTCACATACATTGTCCACTGTTGTAGTAGCCAAACAATGATTTTCAATCTGATTGAATCTTGTCTAAAACGTTCTGTTCTTGGAGAGTGGAGATTTCAGAATAAGCCTATCTTTTGAATCATATGCTTTCAATAGATCATCTTTCATGCATACAGAGAAACCTTTTTCCACTAGCTGCCCAACACTAAGAAGATTACATTTCATACCTGGAACATACAACACACTTTCAATAACAGCCACAACTTTTCCATCTTTCATGATATGTATATCACCAATTCCAGCAGCCTCAATTGTATTATCATCAGCCAATCTGACCTTACTCTTCTTGCTTGTGTCAAGATTCGAAACCCAATTTTTATGCCCTGTCATATGATTGCTACAACCTGTGTCAAGAAACCAGTTTTCAGACCCAAATTCTGCATCCTGGGTAGTAACCATCAACATTACTGGTTCTTCTTCTGAGTCCCCTTGAGCCACATGTGCTTCCAGGCCATATTCTCTTTTCTGCTTTCCTTTTCCATGCCAGCAATCTACTGCATAGTGTCCCCACTTTTCACAGTTGTAACACTGAATCTTTCTCAAATCTATAGTTCTCTCTTTTTATTTAATATCGTGTTATAAACCAACTAGGCAAAAGTTTGAATTATTTGAATTCACTTTTCTTTGACTTTTCACCCTTCCTTGAGTGAGCTCTAGGTTTCCCTACTTCCCTTGGCATGGGATTTCTTTCGGTAGTGGGCGAAACTCAACGAGGCGAATGGTGAGCGAAATTGCAACACCACCTGCTACAACGAAGCTCCAACTTCTTTGACAATGCCGCTTACTGCGATGAGGCATGGTTTTGTAACGTCGTGAGTTGCTCCAGCGAGACAACTATGGTGACGAGTGTGGAGACTTGAGCGAGAGGGGGCGCGACTTCGAGCTTCCTTCACCCTAAAGCTTCTCGTCAGCAATAATGCAAAAACTCTTTTCTCTACGACGAAGGGTTTTTTCATTGGCATGGTTTGGGGGTTTCTGTTCGCACCCAATTGGAAGCATGTACGTTGTAATGAGTTCAGTTTAAGCTTGTGTCTACAACTAGGGCTCGCGTTCTCGTTGCAATCCACATTCACTCTTAGTCATCATGATTGCTATTGAAGTCATTATCGTAGTACATCCCTGTAATCATTTGGAGTTCGTGGCTTTAGGCCCCATTGTTGGCGTCGTAGATGTATTTTAATTTTTCCCTTCTTTCTCTATTTTCTTGATTGGATTTTTTTTGGGAATTAATTGAGGTTTGATCGGATATTATTGTGAACCATGGACACCGAATTGGAACGTGCATGTAAGTTGTTCTTATTTGAAAATTATATAACCTATCTGCACATTTTATGATTTTGGATTTAACTCTTTTGAGATTTAAACGAGATTGATGTTCTTCAAGGTGTTGATGGTGTTCTAGTTCCAGGAGGTTTTGGTGATAAAGGAGTGCAGGGGAAACTTCTTGCTGCTAAGTATGCTTGAGAACATAATGTTCCATTTCTGGGAATTTGCTTGGGGATGCAAATTGCTATCATTGAGTATGCACGATCTATTCTTGGTCTGCATGATGCCACTAGCACAAAATTTAATCCTGAAACCAAGACCCCTTGTGTCATATTTATGCCATAAGTATATTCTCTTATATTTATGCACTGCATATATTTATAACATTGTTCCTTTCAAAAACCTAGTTAATCTAGTTTGTATTTTATGGATAGGGCTTAAAGACTAATACAGGGGCAACTATGTGGGTTAGTTCAAGAAGAACCTACTTTGAAGTTACCAACAACAAATATGCAAAATTGTGAGAATTTAGAACCAAACTGAATGTGGTTTCTGTACTTGGATTTATTTTATTTAAAATTTTAACACACATGTTGTAAAAGTATTAATTCAAAATGCTAAAGGTTGAATCTGAACTATATATTGATATTGCATACATTCGATTATGGAATTTGATATTCATTATAGGTATGGAAATGTAAGCTTTATTGATGAGCGACACTAACATATATATGAGGTTAATCTTGACATGGTATCACAACTAGAGAATGCTAGTATGACTTTTGTAGGAAAAGATGAAACTGAGAGGTGCATAGAAGTGAGTCCTTAGTTGAAATTGTGTATAATAGTGTGGATATTAAGATTTGTGCATAGTTAATAATTGTAACTCTGTAATTTTCTGGATTAGTGCAAATTGTAAGACTTGGGAAATTTAAATAAATAATTATTTATTTAATATAAATGTGGGTAATAGGATCTTTATAGAATTTAGGTTAAATTATTCATTTGGTCCCAATTTTCATAAGTAAATTTGAATTTGGTCCCTTAATTTTTAAAAGTGTTACCTAGGTCCCTAATTTTGATATTTTGTATCAATGGAGCCCCTTCCGTTAAAATGGCAGAAACAACGTTAAGAGCACAATGACGTGGAGATATGAAACTGAACTGAACATTAAAGTGGCACAGTAAATGGTGTACACGTGGAATTACAAATGATGTAATAAATTATTAATTACGAATAAAAGTTGTAATGCTTTGTATTTAATATGTAATAAAACGTAATCAGAAGATGTAATAGAGTTCGTAGACCAAATTGGGGATTACCCTTGAAGCTGGATTTAGGGTTTGTGTTCGTCGACAAAATTGGAGAACGAGGAGTTTGCAGAAGAATCGCGAGTTCGTGAAATCTCATTGGTGGAACGTTATTCGCAAGAGATCTCAGCAATTGCAATTTGTTGGTTCCACAAACTCAAATGGGTTTTTTTTTTCTGTTATCGTCTGACCAATTTCTGTTTATACTGAGAAAACTTTTCCAAGTTCCTTTGGAACATTTTAATTCCTTATATTTAAGTTAATTTGGATTTTGCTGAGTTTTATTGAGTGTTAATGCTCATTTGAGATTATTAAATGGGGGTTTTGTTTTTCTTAAAAGTGTGTATTTGAGTTCAAAGTTCAACATTTGGACGGTTACTTACTCTTGCTATTTTTGTTTTTCGTAATTTTGCTTGAAAAGGGTTAATGATACTGTCTTTGCTACAGTACTTCGTAATATCATCTCTTCTGCATCATTGACTGTTTTTTTTTGGGTGGGGGTGGCTTTTAGATTCTTCTTTGGAACTTTGTGCTTTAGGTAGGTATTTTCTGAGTACATTAAAAAAAGGCCCTTTTATGGAAATGGGATCTGCTTTTTCCCATCTCATCATTTTTAAAAATTTACCCCATCAATATAAATAATAAATAATAATAGTAATAATAGAAACAGTAGAAATATTAATAATTAATATAATAATAATAATAATAATAATAATTATTATTATTATTATTGAAGTTTATAATTTGATTCCTCTGAAAAAGAAACTCATGGTGGTCACCATTTACTATGCCACTTCACTATTCAGTTTAGTTTTATATCTCCATGTCACTGTGCTCTTAATGTTGTTTCTGCCATTTTAACGGAAGAAGCTTCATTGATACAAAATATCAAAATTAGGGACTTAGGTAATACTTTTAAAAATTAGGGGACCAAATTCAAATTTACTTACGAAAATTGGGACCAAATGAATAATTTAACCTAGAATTTAATGCGGGGAGTTATGAAAGGAACAATACTAGCTCAAGTGGTTGAGAGTACTTGGTTATTCTAAGAGGACTTGGGTTCGAGTCTTGTGTATGTGATTAGTGTGTTAATTTAACTGTTTATTATTTTATGAAACAATGTTAGACAAGTTTCTGGATGTTTCCAGAAACTGCCTCGCGGCCTTGAAGGTCCGCCAAACGGCGTGAGTGAACTGGGCCTGTTTTTTATGGTTGATTGGATTCTGTGGAACTTGGTGATCAATTTGGTTCCTAGTAATATTAATGAAAGTTTTTGGGCATGTTTATGTTCTAAATTGTCTCGGTGGAGGCTTCAATTGATGGAAATCAAGGTATGAGTTCATAAAAGGGTTCATGTTGGGATTGGGAATAAGCGAATGGTAATTTTAAATTATGAGTTGGTGTGATATGCTGTAAAACTGAACTTAGTTTAGGTATGTGTAGATGTTGGAAGCACATTAGAATGTGAATGAGGTGAGATTGCAGCAATGAGACTAAGATTTGGAAAGTAGGGTTCTTGTAGGTGCGGGGATTTCTAGGAAGTGCCCAGAAACTGAAGCACCACCTGGCAGCACTCAAGTTGCCGCTAGGCGATAGGCGTTGACCAACAATTTTTGGTGGTAGACTTGGTAGGGGGCAATTTGGGGGTTTTGTTACGACTTTGTATTTTGAAATGAACGTGATAGTAATGGAAATGGGTCGATTGTGGTGTTGGAGGAGTGTTGAATGACTTATAAAGGTGAGGCTGGGTAACTTGGAAGAGGTCAAAGCATCGATAAAAATGGAATGTTCCAGTGTGTTATTGGCGTCCATTATGGTTTAATTTGAGTTGTAGGCAGTGTCTAGATCTACTCTAGGAAGCCTATTATGCACTTAATTGTAATTATTGTTAAATGTTAATTATAGCATGGTATAGAAACTGGCAATTAAACTGGTTGAGTGTTACTGTTTATGTTCATTATAAGTAGACCAAATTCTTAGTGGGAGTTGAATGATAACATGTCTTTAAGTTTGGAATTATAGATGAATATATGGTGGAATGAATGTGTGATGGTGGAAGGTAGGATTTCTTGAAGGATATTGATGTGCAAATTGGGGTTTGATGGGTTCTTTAATGATGTGAGGTGTCTTAGAACTGTCTTGTGTGCATAAAAACCAATAAATCACATTATTGGTGTAGCGCCTGGTGGATGAACTAGACCACTAGGTGATAGCTACAAAAACAGGGGGCATGGAGCGCGTAGCACTTGGCGGCGAAGAGGATTCGGCCAGGCAATAACTGTATGGGCAATGGCCATTGGAACACGTGGTGTTTGGCAGTGAGGATGATCCTGCCAGACAATACTTGTAAAAATTAGAGACCTTTTGGGGCGTGTGGCTCTTGGCAACGTGTGGATTCCGCCAAGTGGTATGCGATGCAATTTTGTCTAGTGGCGCTTGGGCAATGCCAAGCGATAGCGCAAGGGACATGGGTTGTTCCATTCAAAGCGTGCGTGGTCTACGATGATACCTTGAGTATGGAACTTGTTGAGGACATTCTTTGAGTTGTGGCTCAGAATGGAGGGTATAAACGTGGCAATCCCGAGTTTTGGCCTGGTGATATGTGAAATCTGGTGTGAGCATGCGAGTTATGGATCATATGGTTTGGCTCCACTTGATTGGCAATCACGAGTAGTGGTCGGTGATGTTGTGAATCTTGTGTTGAGAATACGAATTGTGGTTTGTATTTGGGAACTCTACCTTATGCTATGAATGGTGGTTCATAACATGATAGTTCCACACATATAATCTACGAGTGGTGGCTTGTAGAGTGTGAAACCACAAGTTGTGGCTTGTGGCAGCTAATGTTAACTTAAGGTCATTATTAGAGTATGTAGAATATGGATGTACATGATGGTGGCCATGATTTCTAGTATCAGAGGATGGAGGTTCTCCGACGAGTATGTATTTACATTGTAATGTTTATTATTTATTTATTTTGTAAGCTCACCCTATCTGCTTGTGTTTGGCGATGATCGTGTAAGTTGTTACAGGGAGTAGATGATGTTTCAAGTGGAGCTGGTGAGTTATAGAGCCAGAGAGGGGCTAGCATGGGAACCTTTGATGGATCAGTTTTACTATTTTTTTTTAAATAGTTATTTTTAACTAACCCTTGTAATAGTTGTTTTGAACTCGTGTATTTGAATTATGGCGCTTTAAATAAAGTTTAAGTTTCTTGTGTTTTTGGGAAAGAGGTTTTATTAAATGCAGTCATAGTATTTTTTAATATTCTAATTATTTAAATTAGTAACATCCGGCCAGGATGTTACATAGATAGTTTAATTGCCTAGCCATCCTTTTTATTGTTTAAAGCGTTCAGTTTAACTCTGGGTTCAAGTCCAGATAAGGAAAACCTTCTCCACTCTTCTCATGTACTTTACTTTCTTGATTGAGTCATTTCCCATCTTTTTTCAGTTCAAATATATATATCTTGTTGGTTATTTTCACATGACTATCTTATGAGGGTTGAACTGTACTTGGTTTACTACATTGGTTGAGAGTTTTGGGATTAAGGAATGTATACTTATTCAAACACTACTAGTCACTCAACAGTCACACCCTCACTTTGAATTTTTTAACATCACCACTTGGGTCTACAGTTGCATCACTCTCTCAACTTCAAGGAACTGTGCACTCCATTCCTTGTTAGAGCTTTTATTTCATATAAGTAATGTTCTCTTCTATTTTGTTTCTTGTATGGAACTTAGGGTAACGAATATGTTTTTTTTGGTCTTTCATTGCTGGAATTAGTTCTTTATACTTAGTGTTACAACTTTTCTTTATCACCCCTGCATTGTATGTGTGCTTCGTTTGATGCCATTTCTGTCTTAGCTTAGATCTAGAGTTGTATTTCTTTTTCCATTGTGTTTTGTTGTTCTTTGGTCTGTTCTTCAATGCATTTTTTGTTTGTTTGTTGCGTGGTGGTTCATCACCGCCTAGCGGGGTCCTGACTTGTTTCGTAGGTATTTGCGTGGGCCAAGCCCACTCTAGGCTGACGCTAACGATTAAAGTGCAAATTGTTTGCATCAACTGAACCCACACAAAGCCTTGTTTCAGCCATTAATTTTCAATCATTCATAGGCTTAGCCCACACAAAAGTTAAAAAATGCGTTGAATTCTCCCTATTTGCGTCGTCCTGACCGATGAAAACTGTCTAAAATTTTTTAGTCATTTTAGGTGTTCGTGGGCTTGACCCACGCATGTGAAATTAATATTATATTTTTTATATATTTTCGTCGATTGAGCCAATGATAAATAAGCAGCAAATGTTCATCCCCATTTAGCCGACGCAAATAAGTTTTGCATCCAGAAAATGGGTGTGGTCCATGTTGTCGTCGCTGAACCAACGCCTTCGTCCTCTTTTCATCAATTTTATACCGGTGACACCCATTTTTAGCCGACGAAAATAGCCTAAATTCTTGTAGTGTTACTACTGCCATTCTAATAATTTTTATGTACAAGACAATCTTTCTTCCTTATTAATGAAACTATTGACTTCGAGAAATTCTATAACTTTTAATTTCATATGAGTGGCAATAGTCACTCTCCTTTGTTTATTCTTAAAATCTAGGATGCAGTGGAAATGAAAAATAAAAGATAGACATGTTATACCTTTATTTAATTCTTGAAATAAATATACACATGTTATACCTTAATTTAATAACATTGGCATCTATCTCTTTTACCGAGTGTAGACATACCAACATAAACAATGATTTAATAGAAATCTGTTTTTATAGGATTTCTAGGCGCATAAAATCTGTTATAAAATAGCAATAATATATACCATTTAATGAGATTAACCACATATTTTATTTATATATGGTATAAAAGGATACTTAATATATATATATATATATATATATATATATATATATATATATATATATATATGTATATATATATATATATATATATAAAGGTTATTATACTAATAATACTTTATAATTTAGTCCGAATTTCACGTAAACTTAACATTTCACATTTAGAATTGACTACTTGAAATAAAAGAAAGGAAAATTTTACGATGACAATGTTTGAAATAAATACTTACTTAATAATTCATTTTAGTAAAAGAATATTATATACTTGTATTTAAAATTAAAATATAAAATATTAATAATATAATTAGTTTTTTTAAATGTTAAAATACTTTCAAAGCAATTCATATCTTAATTAGTTTATTTCAAGACATGTATCAAGATGACATGTATGCTACGACATTCATAACGTAAATCTTTGTTTGATATAAACCATTAATTAACTAAGCTTCATCAATGTGTTGGTTAAGAAAAAAATTCTCTCAGTTGTAAGAGGCTACCCACTGCATTCACGTAAAATGCTGATATGTTTACGTCCACGCATCATGGTTTATTTTGCACCATGCATTGCATCCCATACAACAATATATATGTTATGCTGGATCAAAGTCTGAATATAAAAAACAATTAAGCAACAATGAAGACCTCAAATCTTGTGTTCATCCTTACCATTATCTCAATGTGCAGCATTTGCTTGGCACAGAACTCCCCGCAAGATTTCCTTGATGAGCACAACAAAGCTCGTAAAGAGGTTGGTGTTAAACCACTGGTATGGGACGAAACCCTTGTGGCCTATGGGAAGAATTATGTGGAATCAAAGAAAAAAACGTGTGCATTTGAGCACTCTAATGGGCCTTATGGGGAGAACTTGGCACAAGGTTCTGGTGACTTGAGTGGCGTGGACTCGGTGAAAACGTGGGTGGCAGAGAAGGAGTTTTATGATGAGAAGACGAACGAGTGTGTTAAGGAAGAGTGTTTGCATTACGTTCAGGTGGTTTGGGGCGACACGGAGAGTGTTGGATGTTCTAGAACCAAGTGTGACAATAATTGGATGTATGTTATCTGCAACTATAACCCTCCGGGCAATTACGTTGGAGTGCGGCCTTATCCGATTTCAAAGTAACCAATCCCATAACTATATCACTCCCTATAACGAACTTTAATTTTTCTTACCATTATTGTTTCAATCCCAAATCCATTGGCAACGTTTTGAAGTTTGTATTCCATCGCGATCTAGTCCTTAAAAGACATCTTTGATGATGAAAGAAAGAAAAAAATATTTAAATTGTTTTAGGTCTCAACTCTTGAGCGATGTAACTATTGCCATTTAGTAGAAATATACAATTTTGTAAGCTTTATATCACATGATAATAAATTTTGGAAATATATGAATATGTAGTAATTTTAAAAACCCTAGTGTTTGTCTCTTCTGGTCAAAAAACTCCATTATATCATGTTCTCATTTGAAAGAACACACGAATATTCTGTAACATGATCAAACTAATTCTTATTCTCAATTATATCTCCTAAATTTTGCAGAGAAAAAAGTTGTTGGTTCAAAATTTATAGAGTGAACACAAAGTCTAATAATTATACTAAATTAAGGGTTACACTTAACATGATTACTAACTTACTTAATCTTGACGCATGAATCTTAATATAACTTGAAAAAACATGTGATAAGATGTTTTTGTTATTTAATTTAATTCTCTTGAAAATATATCATCAAACAAAAGAAAAGAAATTATAAAAGAAGATTATGAAAGGATAGCAGAACCAGGATAGAGAGAAAAGGAAAGGTAAGGAAGAAAGAATAGAATTTTATATTAATTTTGTAAAAGCTTGTCATCAATGTACATAGACTTGTGTATTTATACATACAGAGAGAGGTTTCGCAACAGAGGGAATGATGAGGAAATGTGTATTTATACTTAGCACTATTTTTCACTATGTATTTTAAGAATACCACCACCAATGACAACAAGAAGGTAATGTTATGGTAACAGTAAAATGCAATAGGTTCTTCACAACAAGTTTACTTATGACATTTTAAGAAGTATAAGGTAAGCTATCAGTGTCCAGTTAATCACTTAAGAGATACCAATGCAAATGAAGGAGGGAGTCTAATGGTAAAATAATTTTCCTTTCCATGTGAATTTTCTAATCTGACAACCATAGATAATAAATATTATATGGGCATCAAGGGACTATAGATTCAATCAAAGAAAATTTAAAATAAATCACCAGGTTTTTCAAATACATAGAACAAATTAAAACAAAATATATAAACCCTCAACAAGCTAAATACATCACTAAATAATTACAAAAACTTGATAAATATTTCACTATATATTGAAGAACTAATGTCACTATTTATGTGTAAACTCTACTTGGCCTAAATCATACCTACACTATTTTTTTACTTTAGACTCACTGAACTAACCCACATGTATAAAATTATTTCTTAAACATAGAAAATGTCAAAAATATATAAGTGTGGCTTAAAACTACTAAAGCCCACATTTTATAAACCGTTGATTATTTAGACAACATTTATTTAAATGTTACCCACAGAAAATTTTGATAAATCAATAAAATTGTGACCTTCTAATTGTGTTGTTTCCTTCTCAGTTATACTATACACTATGAATCTTCTTCATACCTATAGATTAGACAATGCTGACAGAGCAACAAATGAAAAATCATTACATAAAATAGGAATAAGTCACGGTTTCTTATTATTGATTATATAGTGAGTTTTATTTGCCTTAAAACTATAGAGCATACAAAAAATCTTGCCTAGCTGTTCAATATGGTAAAAAATATTGATAGTTATAAAAATGTTGATAGTTTAGACCATATTTTTAAAATTGTGGTAATTTAACTTTAAACATTTTAATATTTTTAATTACCATGCACCAGTGCAATAAAGGCTTTCTGCCTCGGTTATTTTTCACATTTTGCCTCGGGTCTGGAACCGAAGCATATTGGGGCGAGGCCAAAAGGTACACATTTTGGCCTCGGTTGTTTTGAAACCGGTGCC
>Ga0214545_1000581_pt1 | contig 59778 bp, 30 predicted proteins | sample CNSS4metaG_FD_160064 | JGI IMG/M metagenome (GOLD analysis project Ga0214545, IMG submission 160064) | Root nodule microbial communities from cowpea collected in UCLA plant growth center, Los Angeles, California, USA - CNSS4 | ecosystem: Host-associated > Plants > Roots > Nodule | place: USA... | reverse complement strand
CCCCCGATTAGCCTTCCGGGGTTTCCTCATCGGCTCCCTCTTCGCCTCTCATTACCTTTTCCAGCGCCGATGGCTCCTCCACTTCCCCATCATCCAGGTCTCTCATCTCTTTCCTCTTATTAACAAATTCATACTCTTTATTCGTACTGATTTCTTGCTTCTTGTGGGAGCAGCGTCCTCCCTTTTTCAGCTTCAAGATGGGTGTTCCTTCCGCTGCTCGACAAGCCTTCAAGCTTTCCGTTCTTGCTTTCTTTATCTCCGGTGTTTTGTTGGAGCTTCTGCCGCATCCGTTTAAGTACGCCGTCGCCACCACAAGATTCTTCGTGGAGCAGATAACCTCTTTTGCTGCCACTTTTGCTATCTTCTTCTCTTGGGAGTTGACTCATCATTTGCATTGGGTTGGTTTTTCTCAAACTTATGATCTCTACATGTTTGTTGATATGCCCAGGAGAAAGTGATCTCGTGTGCTCATGCACTTTGCTGTTTTAGGTTTTATTTGTATGTTTGCCTTGGTGTCGAACTCGTTCAACCTTGTTTCATTGATCTGCTGATGTGATGTTTTGGAATTTGGGATCTCTATCGTGTACATTTTACAGCTTATATTGTTATGTATAATGTTCAGGATGTGTTAAAACAACTTTGAGTATAGTTTTATCTTAACTATCCAAAATGAAACCCTGTATAATGTCACCAGTGTACCAGTTGGAGACATATACAACAAGTAGGGATTTTGAATTGTATGAGGTTTTTATAAGGTTTTATATTCCCTAGCCTTTTGAAAGGAGGCATTGTTACCGAATGCTGAAGTTTCTGTTTTGGTTGAATATGGTACATAGGTTTTGCATACTAAGAGGGCCATATTTGCACCTCCAAAAGGATCGGCGGCAGCAGAAACTAATCCAAGTGAGCATCTCCTTTCAGCTTTGGAGGAGACTAATCCTACATCGCTTCCAAGGTATCTTGCACATCTTGATCTGTATATGGTTTGCGAGAACAATGTTGACACTTGGAGGCGTGCGGGGTTTTTTGAAGAAACCGGTGAAACTTACAAAAGAGTAGTTGCTGTGTGCTTGAAGCCATTGGAACATCTTGCAACTAAATTAGGTGAAGGCTCAGGAAGTTCTGTTGACAAAGCTACTCAATTATCAAACCAGCTGTTGTCCCCAACGGATCCACGGTCCGATTTGAAGTACGTGGAAGAACTGTACAACTTCCAGGTACATTATAACTTAATTATTTGTATAGTTTATATGAAACTAAAAACTAACTTTTTTGCTCTCCGTATAACCTTAAAGCTTTGTGCATTTGTGTTTACACTGAATATTGTTACTTCACTAGAAGGTTTTTCATGGCTTAGCATTAGCATTTCTGCAATGTCTTTCAGGCCTCACTGTTTAATGTTCATTTTTTTTTCTGTGGTGGACTATGGTTGTAAAAACTGATTTTTTAGGTTGTGGAACCAAAATAAGCAAATTTGCTAGGAGTATGATGATAAATGTACCTCATTATAAAAAAAACATTTAGATTGAAAGAAGAAATCATGTTTTAAAGACTCTAAACTCTCTTCTTAAGTTGTGACACTGATTATCAAACACCCAGAAGTTTCATTTTCTTATTTTAAACACAAACTACTGAATGGGAGTGTGCACATTAAACGAGGTCTTTAATTGAGGGAAAACTGAAAATGTCTATGGTGGTATTATACACTAACCTGATACTCTTATTTTCAATAATATTTTAGGCGTATTACTGTTGTATGAAAACTATTACGAGTCCATACCAGTTGCTGTTTTAACAGGATGATAATTATAATACCGTAATATCATATTGATTTTCAGCATTTGATATGTATTAAATGTGAAATTGCTCCCACAACCAACTATTGTGTGGATCATATTTAAGCCATCCCTCTCCATATGTAAAGAGAAAATAAGTTCAGGGGAATTTTTTTTAACACTTTCTACATGTAAACCAGTTATACATGTAACTGTAGGTGGATGGACTTAGGGAGGGGAAAGCCAACTCATGATTCCTCTAGGCTTCATAAATATTTATGTTGGTCATTGACATGAATTACAACCTAAATTTGATCAATTAATAACCAATGGTTCAAATGTTCACTTAATTAACTTCTCTGTGACAAGAAGCCTTATAGTTGTATGGTGACAAAGTTGCACACTCCCAGCCTTCTATCCAGAATCTGTGATAACATATTAAAAAGCATTTGTTTGCTTAAATGCAGCTATATGCATGGTGTTCAAGGAGTGTTGCTTCACTGACTGCCTGCTCACGTAAAGAGGACAAGTTTGGGGTGGCTCAGCTTTCCGGGAGTAACGCTGCCGTGGTTTCAACACTTCTATCCTGCCTTCTTGCTGTTGAAAATTTCATGGGAAAGAAAACAAACCTGCAACCACCAAATCAGTTGCTGGGAGCTGCTGGTATCAAATGGGCAACTGTGAATAGCGGAAGGGTAGATGTTGCAGCTGGTAAAAGAAGAAGTGGCCCTGTGAATTCAAAAGCTTATGCTATTGCTGACGTTCTCAAGACTTCAATCTACCAAATAGTCTCTGCATTCCAAGATGAAATGTCCGCTGGTGCTAAAGCAAATCTTCTGGAGAAGGACTGGATCACAACTGGGAAGCCCGTTTTTGGTACTAGGGAGATGCTAATACAAAAATTACGTATTTTTCTTGATTTTCGAGCTACCTAACTGCCGCATTGTAGCGTGTTTTGAATATTACTTTCCTTATTAAACATGCTTGTAAGACATTATACGCCCAGGATGTTGACAAGTGAGGAGATGTAGATGGAATGGAAGGAAAAGGTTCAGTTTTGCTGTAGAAATTTGAGATGAACAATATTAGTCTCTTGGGATTTTGTTGAAGATACTGGCATTGGCTGGTAAGTGATAATTTGAACGAGCTTTTTTTAGTAATGAACAAATTCGTTTTCTTAATATAGTTTTTTATGATCATAAAAACTTCATATTTTCCGCATGCGCATGCACATGCACCTACTCAATAGTTGAATAAAAGGTCTTTACAGGAAAAACGTGTTGGTCTTGTTAATCATATGGAAGCGATTCTCCTCGTTGTAACGAGTAAAAACCCCTTCTTTTAATTCTGTAGTTTCTCGGTACTCATGAAAAAACTCTTTGTAATTCTTTAACCAGAGTATATGGGTTAGCATTTGTTCAAAATGTTTTAATTTTTCAAAATTGTTTGGGACATTGGGATAGGTGTGTTTATAAAAGATTCTTCCCAAATATCCCGTATAGGTGAGTAGAACTAGTCGACTCAACTGGAAGACCATAAAATAGCCTATTAAACCCACCCTCCATTTTCATAACCTGTTACGTTCAAAAAACCAGCAAAACCATAAGGTAAAAATTGTCAGCTATGGATTACTATGTATATTGACCGTTTTTTTCCTGCACTTCCGTAACTTTCCTTTTGCATTTGCATATAAAAAATTCTCATTTTATCCTTTTTCAAAATGTATAATCTAGAAATAAAAAATGAATCTCAGATTTTACAATCTAAAAAAAAAAATCTTAAGAAAAAACGTTTGAATTATATACTCTAAAAGTAAAAAATAATTTCTAGACTGTGTAATTTAAAAGTCAGATGATTTTTAAATTGTATAATTTGAAAATTATTTTATCAAAAAAAATTCAAAAATCATTTTTAAGTTTCGGAAATCTTTCATACAGTAATTTAAAAACTATCTTTTATTTATAGATTACACAATTCAAAAAGAAAAAAGGAAAATATTTATGGAGGTGCAATAAGAAACTATCCCAAATACTGTGTGCAGTTTGGATGGGATTGTTTGACTTTTAGCCCCAATCCTTCCGAACCTACCCATGAGCAGGCCTTCGTATAATAGTATGTTTTTCTCCCTGAAAGCTCTTGTCTAAACCACTTGAGATCTGAATTTAAAAATGAACTACTAAGTGCTAATTTAGTTCTTGAGGTTTTCATTACCTACCATTATGATTATTAACTACATTTGTTTCATTGTAGCGTCAAGGATTATAGGGTCTGGTAATGGGCTGTCAATTTTGGTGGCATAATTGATTGTTTTTTAAAACATCAAACATTTTAATTTAGCTGTATAATTTGTTTGTGTTCCTTAATTTGTCCCTGTGACCTCCCTGTAAACTATAAATGAAGGACTATATATAATAACTGTCAATATCAAAGATTTTATTATTTTGTCTATGTAATTTTGTCTATATTCATACTCAAGTTGAAACTATTTTAAATGACTTTTACTATTTTTCACATTTGAAACATGTATCCAAAGCTCCAAACTAAATCAAATTCGTTATCAAAAGCTCTTTGACCTTTGATGCAAAACTTCTATAAAAAAAATAAAAATTGGACGCAAATGTTGAAAGTAGGCTTGTGAAAGTTTACAAAGAGACCAATACAACTTTGCATTCTTGGTTTATTATGCATCAACTTCTTCAACCTTTCCAGAAGTTATGAAAAAAATGAATAATTTAGCTTGGAATTTTTAAGTCAATAATATAGTGATGATTGAATGGATGAGTTATTAGGGTTTATTATGATTATTTGACATCACCACCCAGCCATCCTAATCAGTGACAACCATGATCCATTTGGCAAGTAAGAGTCATTTAGTCAAAGTGATGTTCGAGTTCCCTAATTATAATCAACTTTTGCAATTCAATCCTCACTCTTAATATAACTTAACAGCAAGTTGTTAAACCTTATCCATCTATCTTAAAAAACCACCATAATTTATCCCTAAAGTAATGTCATTTTTGGGCATTTTCTCTGCCTACTTACGAAAACGAAACTAATGAAACACAAACCAACCACATAAAACGAAATTGTTTATCACAAACCAACCACAACAACGAAACCAGGAGATGGCTCAAACTGCAATCATAGGAACTTAAAAATCCTCATCCAACCATTGCCATCCACGTGTCCGTTTTCAACACTAAGCAAAAGCAACATCTTCATTCCGCGTGTTCCTTCAACTGTCGGCAAGCTTAGCTGTCACTGCACACTAGCTAACTCGCTCCTACACGTGGCATGCCTCTCATTGGTCCAACATTCTCCCCTCATACCCCGCATCACCACCATAATTTCCCTCCACGCTCTATTATAGTCTCGTCTCTTCAATTTTGATGACTCGGGTTTTATATTTTCTAAAATCTAAAATATTTTTATAGATCATTATAATTATTATTAGTAATACTTTTTTTTAAATCTACCTTATCTTCATAATTTTTTTAATTTAATTACAGGTTAATTATATATTTCACTTTTAGATTTTTCAGAAGTAGAGAAATGTGTCATCCAATTGATAACAAACATCTTAATGTGTGCATCATCGTCAATTATTCAGGTCAGATATAACAGCGTCTTCTTCTGTTAGCAACGTTATGATAATTAAATGAATGAAAAACTGACTTAATTTAAAAAATAGGAAGATAAACGAGTAATTAATTTTCTTTTTAAAACTGTGGAGACCAGAGGTTAATTAAATCTAAATATTTAAAAATTAGTATAGTTACAACAATGCTAACATTGATATGTTGACAATATATAAGTATTACTTTCTTTTAATTAATTAACAATAAAGTAATAATAACGCTCTCAGTTAAATAGCATTAGTGAGAAATGACGCAATAATTTGTGTCTACCCTCTTCGTCTGGTGTACCATATAAAATCCCCGCACCTGCAAAATTTGCAACCTATTTGTGTGTCGGCAAAGGTTACACAGTTTTTTCCAACACAGCTCGTCACGCGTTAGATATTTTCCCTAGAAAAAATACTCACCACCACTGTTTTTCATTTTCCCGGGAAAACTGAGTTCAAAATGATAAGGAAGAAACCGAGCGCCAGAGAGAATTCGTCGTCGTCGTCGACGACGACAACAGCGGGAGAAGAAGAGACGGAGTGGGAAATGAGACCCGGAGGAATGTTGGTGCAGAAAAGGACTGTGCAAACGGATGCTCCAGCACGCAGTTTGCGCCTTCGAATCGCCTACGGTGCTCTCCGTTACGAGATCTGCGTCAGTTCGATGGCCACTTTCGGTAAGACAAGTTCTGGATCTAAACTACCATCGTTAATTTTCTCCTGCTCTGTTTTGTTACTGTTAAAATTACTACTGTGAAGAGTAATGTTGTTGAAATCGAGTTAGGTGGCTGTTTCAATGCAGCATTGTGAATCCATCGGTGCTGATGCTACGTGCCCACGTAACATGGCATTGTCGGCTAGTTCTTTTTTGTTCAATTTTCTTTGAAAATCTAATTGGGTTATTATAGAATGAAGAGTTTAGTTTCTGTATATTATCATATTTTTATGTTGCAATTAAGCAATAAACTGATGTTAATATAACTTTCAAGCAGTTTGATTGTCCAACAATGTAAAAATAATATTACTTAACGCATAAGAATCAAAGTAACGTTAAATTATTAAAATTAAATATTTAAATAGAATAAGTATACATTGTGATTAATCTTTTCAATTGCGTGGATTTATGTAATAGATTTTAAGTTATACAACCATTATTTATTCCTTTCATCTTAAAAACTATATTTGAGTATAATTTTAATAAATTATTAGTTCAGAAAATGCAAACCAAAACTAAAGACGATGATAATATTGGATGTTTGGGGAATGTTTGGGGAGGAAACATGTGGAGATGGGTCTGATTTGATGATGATAATTGAAAAAGTAAAACGAAAAAGATGGTAGTGGAATTGGCGTGAGGGTATAGTGTGAAAATGACGTGACATGAAATGAAATGACAGGGGAAGTGAAGAAGGTGCTGAGTGGGGAAACGGGGTTACAGGTGGATGAACAGAGAGTGGTGTACAGAGGCAAAGAGCGACAAAATGGGGAGTTTTTGGACGCGTGCGGAGTGAAAGACAGATCAAAAGTGGTGTTGATCCAAGACCCTTCCAGCATCGAACGACGCTTCATCCAGATGCGTATCAACGCTAAGATCCAAAACGCGCATCGTGCAATCAACACCGTTGCACTCCAGCTTGATCAGCTTGCAGACCAGGTATTTGCATCTTTTTCACATCCAACCAATTCAACGTTTTGAATAAATTCACAACACTTCAATGTATAGTTACTGTAAAAATAATAAAGTAAATAGTTGTATTTTAATTACCGTCAATGTATGTCGGTGGTTATTCTTTTCCGTCCACTGTGGATGAGATAAAAAAAAGAGATAAAAAAAAGTAGCAAATGAATGAAAAATTTTGAAATCTAGATTAGTGAAAAAAATCTTATCATACAAGAATGAGAATTTTTTTTGAAAACTTAAAGAAGACACACCGAACATAATTTTTGTTAGTTACTAAGTATAGCATAGAACAGAAGGGTTTTGTTTAAAAATAAAAACACAATCATCTGTTTATTTTATTTTTTCCTTTTTTTTCTTTTAATTTTTCCCCTGTCAAAGATGATTAAGGTAGAATTGACTCTGGGTCAATGAGTGTATTGCATGACAGTTTTCCTTGGTAGCCGGTGGGTTATCGTCATAAGTGGTGTGGTGAGTGATACATTGTTTTTGCTCAGAAAAAAAGAAGAAAGTGATACATTGTCTTTGTCACAACAGCTGTAATCGGAATGACCTGGGTGAGGGCCAGAGGGTGTTAGTATACTGTGGGAAATGCACAAACATACAAACCCCATCAGTAATAATAATAGTAACCTAACCTCTTAGCTCTCTGCTACATGGACCAAGTCTATGTTATAATTTGTGTGAATATGACATCGTATTGTGTCGTTATGTTATGCGGCGTCTGAAACTTCATTTCTTTTTGATAAATGTATCTTAGTGATAATTGGATAAGGGTCCAAACATCGGTTGATTTTGTTGGATATGCGTATGTGTTATTTAGAGAATGAACTGTTAAGGTTGTAATCAGGTTATAATCATGAACATTTTAGACATACACTGTTTATCTCAATCAACTCCATCGATGTTTATATGATATACCCTTCAACGTTAATAGTAAACTAAGCCACCATCAGCTTCAACAATACTATTCCCTTCACCCCCAAAGTTTGAATCAGTCTCTGAAACATATTGCTTGATATAAGTAGTAAGAACCATGTGCATATAAGTGCTACCCGAAATTTTGTCCGAACATAACACACAACATACATTTTCTTTCCAATGTAGGTCTCTGCCATTGAAAAGTCTATTTCCAACGGAGTCAAAGTACCGGAAGTTCAAATTACAACACTAATCGAGATGCTTATGAGACAAGCAATCAAATTAGAAAGCATTACTGCAGAAGGCGATGCTTCTGCACAGAAACATTTGCAGGTATTTTCAATATAGTTCCAATTTCTCTCAACTGTACTTGTTTTGCCGTATGTTTGATTTCATATGGATGTTAATTCGTCTAAATATCATGGTATGGTCATGTGGGTCAACAACATCTTTAAACAACATAATCATTTATTTAATCTTGTCATAAAATTAAAGACAAAACTTACATGCAAAAGTTGAATTGGTAAGTCACAGAGAATAATCTACTATTTGCTTTTTCAGGGAAAGAGAGTGCAAAAATGTGTAGAAACCCTGGATGAACTTAAGGTATCTAATGCCAGAATAAAGCCTGTTGTTGTCACAACCAAGTGGGAGACCTTTGATCATATTCCATCCTCCACCACTTGGGAAATATTCGATTGAGTTTGCTCCATTTCTTTTTTCTTTTCCCCTTCTTTATTCCATTTTCTTCTTCTTTGTCTATACGTACAAACTTTGTTTCGGAACTGTCAATAAGTCTTGCTGTCACACTATAATAGCTACCTAAGTTTTTGTTAAAAATGCCAATTCAAATAGAAGTCGGAAATGTTAATATAACCATAATTATTATTTGCTGGTGAATTCGATTATTTCAGGTTTGTATTTGTGATCCCATGCAATTTATCGGTGACCACTTTGATTAACAGTTTAAAAATATTAATTGTTTATATTTTGGATACTATTATATGCGTGGGGTTGTCCATTTTGACTAAGTGTGTTGGGTGCTTTAGTTCTTGAAGTTTGATTCATGTGTTAAACTAGAACTTAGTATCTTGTCATAAACTATACTCCTTTGGGCTGTTTATAGTTTAGATAGAACAAATAGGTTGTCCATTTTATCAAAATATTTCATAATTCTTTTTTTCTGGTGAAACTTATACTTGTCATTTTCACTGCAATAGCTTGTAAACTAACCATGTTAAAATAATGATGTAGGCCCTTATATACAGAAGTGACTCAAGTTTAAAAATTGGTTCTAAAAATGGATAGCTAAACAAAGAAATATGTGAGAACGGGCAAAAACTCTTAACAAAAACATTCAGTACTCGAAGTAGAAAGAGAACTACAGAGACTAATATGGGACAAATTGTTGTAACTTTTTCATAAAAATAAATCAATGTTTTTTAATATATAATATTTTTTTAATGTTCTTGCATTTTTTTAATTTTCCAGAAACTTAAAAGTAAAATGAAATCAGAAGCTATTTTAATTCACTTCCCCTAAAAATAACTGATTTTTTTTTTCAAAAAGGAAAATGATTTCGAATAAAGATGTATGAACTTCTCATTCTTGAAATGTTGAAAAAGACAGTTGATTACATTTAATATAAAAATAATATCCTTACCAGATTGACAAAAACAAGGTTTTTGAGTCTCCTGGTTATGATTAGTAATTTCATGTTGTGATACATTTGTAGAGAATAGTTTATTTTTATATAAAAATTAAAATATTGTACGATAAATTATATTGTTTAAATATTTTTTTTAAATATTAAATTTCAAAAGAATTTAGCATAATTAATTATTTTAAATTATATATAAAAATGATAAATTCAAGTTTGTTATACTTTTTTTATCTCTTAAACTTTAAACTTGTTTATTTTTAAACTTATTTATTTTGTGTTAAGGGCCTTTCTTTGACCCAATTTAATTTATTTTGAATCAATTTTAGCAAAGACCTGGACTGGATAATTTTGGGCTTTAACGATATTTTTATTGATGATTCTTTTGTTTGTTATTGGTCTGGAAGTTTGTCAAAGTACAGTACTAAAATCTTTTATAAAATCAAAACATTACACCTTATTAAACATCACATGTACCATGCTTTTGACTCGTCTTCTAGCGAGGGATGCACACCATATATAAATATTATCATCGATGTTATTTATTTGAGATTAGAGTTTCGTCATAATTTTATTTTTAAAAAAGTTGTATCGTTCAAAAAAGTCAAAAGTTAATCTTCATAATTATTTCTTAATTTTCATAAAAGATTTGCTTTTGAAATCACTTTCAAATAAGGTCAATATTCTTACTTGAGTCAGTTGACATAAATATCATTAAATCAATCAATGCATAAATAATAATAATAATAATTTATTTTATAATTTACACTATTATATAAAGATATTTCATTTCACATGTTTTTTCAATTTTATCCTTGAAGTTGCTATTTTAAAAAATTTAATTATATTTTAAAATTAAACAAATAAAAAATATCTACAAAATAAATAAAATTATACTTATATAACTATTAATAAAGGATATTTTACCTATATCTATAAAAATTACTTTATTAATGCATAAACATAGACGTTATCTTGCATATTTGATATAGTTTTTTAGATATCTATGATATTATATTAGTCTATATATCCTTTTATATATCAATGTAGATTTTATCTATATATCCTTTTATATATCAAAGTAGGTTTTATCTTTACATTTATAACTATTTTTGAAGAGTAAACTATTTATAAATTTAATGAAAAACATGTTTTAAAAATAATGAAAATAATTACTTTTTATTTATTACCATAAGATAAAAGTGGCCTCACAAATGCATATAGTGCATGTTTTTCTACTATTTATTAATAAATCGAATTACTTTCGTTTTATTATCAATAAAAATAATTATTTTTGAAGAATGATAATCAGTACTCTAAAAATATTGGTTAAGAAATAATTAATATACATTCATTTAATTACTTTTATATTAAAAACTAAAATAATTAAGTTTATTAATTAAAACAATATACATGTGTATAACAAAATTTATAAAAAACAAAATTGTCTTTTGAAATTTGTAAGCAACTTTTATACAAAATAAACACGGTAGAATTTTTAAGATATGTACTAAAATTTTAGGTAATTAAATTTTGTTTTTATTACTAAATTTATCTATTTATAATTAATAGTTTTAGATATTGAAATATTATTTGTTTTCTTTAATACAAGAGAATTTTTGTTAAATTAACATAATGTTACAAAATGTTATCAAGTTAGAGAAAATAAATTTAATGAAGCGACAAATTGATATTTCTTTTGATAAACTTTGAAGATGTTTAACACTATTTTTTTTTTATTTTTTATATTAATTTAAACTTTTTTATGTTTAATCATATTTTAATATTTTAATTTTTAACAATATTAAAATATAATTATTTTATTATTTAATTGTTTTTTAACTTTTACAATGAATATTAAATAAAGTATTGAACACAATTATACAACATTTAGTGATATTTTTGTTCTTTAGAGTAAAACTGCATTACAAATTTGATTTTTTGTCAGATTTTATTTATTATCACACTTAACTATGAATTTCTACAAAATTCAATGTATATCAGTTATCTTTAAATAATGATCTTAGACACCGGTTAAGGTTAACAAAACCCTTTTTAAAACTGCTAAATTTCTTTTGTATAAACATTTTGCTATCCATTTTATAGTTATTAATATAAATTATTTTATTAATCAACTTACTATTATGATTTTGTAACTATTTTTTAGAGTTATAATTATTTGAAAATACATTTGTTATCGATGTAATAACTTTTTTCATTTTAATAATAATTAAAATAATTAATTCTATTTATTATGATACGGTAAAAATAAACACACAACTCGCATATGTGTTTTTCACATAGTAATAATAATTATTATTATAAATTTAAAACATTTATAGAAGTAAGTTTTTAAAACTTGTATGAATCAAAATTTAAAATATTGCACGTTTAAATATAATAACCTGCAAATTCAAGGAGAATGCCATTACAATATTAAAGTTATTCTACATTATATTGTAATCATAAATTATCACATTACTAATTTCGTGATAATTATTTACAAAATTAAATTTAAAATAACGTATTTATTAATTGGTTTTTTTGTCAAATAAAATATTGCTAAGTTAAGCGTACCCAGTAACCTACACAAATAAACAGTAAATAAATAACTAATATGATAATCTATTCATTATGGAGGAATAAAAATTGGCGGGTAGAAGAAGGTTTGAATTTCAGACAGAGAGGTAAAAACGAAATTGGCGCCTGAGAAGAGCGCGCTATTAAACTCGATGGTTAAGAGTAAAACCCTATTTCCCAGCACTAGTTCTGTTGTTCTTGCTTGTGTCTGCGTTTGAGACATCGCAATGGGAGATTTAGAGAGAATGGGCAGAGAACTCAAATGCCCAATCTGGTAATCGCAGTTATCAATAATCTCTTTCTTCTTCCTTTTTCCATTTCGCCTCTTTCTCCTGTTTTTCTTGTTTAATTAGCTTTGCATTGTTCGTACAGTTGGAGTTTGTTCGATTCCGCAGTTTCGCTTACCTGCAATCATCACTTCTGCAAGTAAATGCCCTAAACTCTTCATGTTCTTTTCGATTCCCGCTTCTTCTTCTTTGACTTTTCTTTAATAATAACACTGATTGAACCTAATTTTACTCTGCATTAAGCTCATGCATCGTCAAGTCCATGAAATCGGCCTCTGCTTGTCCTGTTTGTAAAATCCCGTTCACTCGTCGAGGTACGTTTCTTGCCCTCACTTTCTTGCGCGCATTTATTTTGTTTTTAATCACAAATTAAATTGGACAGTCTTAATCGTCGAATGACATTTCTCAGTATGTTTTGACCAGAAAGCTCTTAATATTGTAATTATAGAATTCACTTAGCGGGGAAACGGGACACGCTGAGAGTCCGTTTTAGTTATTTTTACCAAAGAACTGCTTATATGGACAACTCCACAAAGACACTGCTCCTCATGTATGATTCATTTTTTGTGTAGAGGTTCGCCCTGCTCCTCACATGGACAACTTGGTCAATATATATAAAAACATGGAAGTTGCTTCAGGAATTAATATATTTGTTACCCAGAATGTATCTCAAGCTAAATTATCAGGTGAGTGGTTTGATTTTGCTTTTTAGTTTCCCGTATCTGTTAGTCTATCGCATTACATTTTAATTTGCTTGTATTTCAATGTCTAGTTGCTAACAGTTGGGGAACATGCCTTTGTGAATTTGCTGTACTTCTTTTTAACGATGCTTAACCCTGTGTTGCAGATGTGGAAAAGCAATGTGATGGTAATGCCGACTCTGGCACGGTGGAAGCTGGTGGATCTCATAAAGGTCATGTGCAAGAGAAGAAAACCCGGAAGATAAAGAAGGCGAAGAAGACAGTCCAAGCCAACATGGAAAGTTCAGGCTCTGGTTTATCAAAACCTTCTTTTCCAGCAAAGAAAAGGGTGCTGGTGCCACAAAATATTCTTTCAGAGACTCCAATGAAAAATTTGAAGCTTGGAGATTCTCTTAGTGAAATTAACAAAGAGAAAGAAGGGGTGGAAAAGGTTCGTGTCATTGAAAGTGAAAGGCCTCTACAAAATGAAAAATCTGTTCCTGTTCTTTCACCTTTCTTTTGGTTGAGAGAGGAAAAGGATGGTGAAAAGTCGAGCCAACCCACTGACGAGGATCAATTTATTGATGGATCAACTCCAAATCGTCCTTCATTTAGTGATCTCAAGGACTCGGATGATGAAAACACTTCGAATATCGCCCCATTCGTGAGTACTGGATTAACAAATTAGTATATTATAAAGATGATTAAATTGTTGATTGATTTTTTGATAGTTATGCATTTTATGTGTAACTAAGAGCTATTCGACATTTATATCTTATATGTTTTATCTACGTTTGATCTATTTTTCTTTGGTGATAATCGAGTGAAGGAAACTTTGTTGACGTCATTAAAAATCCAATTTTTTGTTTACTAACTAGTGTATATTTTTTGAGACGTTCTGTTTTTTATGGTTAGATATTAAAACAGGTTGCATTGCTCAGGCTGAATAATACTGAGAATATGAATACTAAATTGCATTAATGACAGTTTCTTGACACTGTTATGCAGGACGAGAGGCAAAATCAAATCTCTGTTAATTTATTTGATAGTGAGATGTTTGAATGGACACAAAGGCCTTGCTCTCCTGAATTATTTTCAAGTCCCTCTAAAATGCAGGTATTGAAAGCATTTAAGCCACATGATATTCATACACAATTAAGGATTATACGTATTGCCTACTTATTGAAGTTTTAATAACTCGCGTCTTAGCTGCAGGTCATGGATACTTACGAGGATGATGAAAATCAAGATGAATTGGTGGCTGCCTTACAACAAGATCTGGACGCAAATATACCAAGTACTAATCCTGACAACATGAAATTTGAGAATCCCAAAGGAAATAAAGCAGCTGATGCATTACCACCAAATGTAACTCCTCTAATTAGAAGTTCTGTTGATATAAATGGAAAAGTAAAGTCTAGGAAAAGGGGGAGGAAGGCTAGGGAAAAAATTAGGCATGAGCAAATTGTTGAACCAAAAAATTCAATTGATGGAATGCATGTTGATGGACATGTATCACTAGATGTCACTCAGGAACGAGCATTGGGCTACAAACCCAAATCTTCCAATCTGGGGAAGGTTAGTAGAAGGAGCAAGAGGGTTTGTCTGAATACCAGTTCAGTTCCAACATCTACAAGTGCATGTACAGTCCCTGATACGTCAGGAGTTTTAAGTATTAATGAAATGGAGATGGTTGCAAATTCATGTATTTCGCCATGTAAAGAAGAAAATCAGAAGCATTGTCCTCTGAAGATTGCTGGAAAAAGCCAGAAGATAATATCTGGAAAACAAAATATGGACCCAACCGCAGAGCTTGCTGGTTCTGATTCACCCCTTTTCAGTCTGCAGACAAATAGTAATGTGAATACCTCTAAAAGCAATAGAAACATATTTTCTAGAAAATCTAAGTCTGGCAGTAAAAAGTCGAGAAATACTAAAAGGTCAAAACTTTCTTCTGAATGTACCTCTATTACTAGAAATGCTGAAGAAATTCTACCTAATGAAAGTGTTCATCACTGTCCTCAAGTCAGCCATTTGAACGATACATCAAAAGAGAAACATCGTTCTTTGTCTGATAAAGCAGTTTTAAGGAAATGTGAGAGCCATGTGAAGAAGTATCAATGTTTTTTCTGTCTCTCATCAGAAGAATCAGAGGTAATATTGTTTATATGCTTTTCTTGTCATCATTATAATTGGACTGGAACTTACAGTATGTAATTCTAAATACAGGTTTCTGGCCCTATGGTGCACTATCTTGATGGCAAACCTGTACCTGCAGATTATGAAGGGGGGTTTAAAGTCACACATTGTCACAGGAACTGCACAGAATGGTAAAGAATTGTTACAGGAGTAATGTTATATCTGTCTTGGTATTTTGGACTTGCTTTTGTTCTTAAGATGTCTTGCTTATTCTGATATTTATCACCCTTCAATAATTAAATATTTGCTAATATATTATAGTTAGGTTGATTTGGGTAATTGGCTCTAGTTTGAATTTAAGATTAAGTAGTTTGTTTTAAATATTCACAGGGCCCCCAATGTTTATTTTGACGGTGAAAATGCAATAAATCTTGAAGCTGAGATAAATAGAAGTCGAAGAATTAAATGTAGTTTTTGTGGACTTAAAGGGGCTGCACTTGGTTGTTATGAAAAAAGTTGTCGCAGGAGCTTTCATGTTCCTTGTGCCAAGTGGACTTCTTTATGTCGTTGGGATAAGGTATGTGATGAAAATTGAACCACTTTTTGAAATCAAATATTGTTCAGATAGAAGGCCTAATTACATCCTTCTAATTTACTGCAGCAAAACTTTGTCATGTTATGCCCTCTACATTCATCCTCCATGCTGCCCTGTGAAGATTCAGGTTCCCAAAAAAGGAGCAAGAAAGGTCAAGGTAGAGATGGCAAAAACCATGGTCCCAGTCTTGACACTATAAGCCAAACTCGGGCTGATCATAGATCTTACAAGAAAATTGTTCTATGTTGTTCTGCTCTATCCGTACAGGAGAAGGTAAAATGATTTCATTTAATTTCTAATTATCTTATTTTTCGTTGAAGAAATTTATCTATTTGCTTTTTCTTTTATTGTTGAAATTGTAGGACATTGTTTCCAAATTCGAAAGTGTATATAAAGTTACAGTTTTGAAAAATTGGGACTCGAGTGTCACCCATGTTATAGCATCAACGGATGAAAATGGGGCATGCAGAAGAACCCTGAAAGTATTGTTGGGTATCCTGGAGGGAAAGTGGATTCTCAAAGTTGAGTGTAAGTTCATTCCTTTCTATTTCTAACTACTATGTACTTATCATAAGATTATAATAAATGTCTGAAATTCCGTTTTCTTGTCTGGTAATGAGGTTACTTGGTTGGTTTTTTCCTTATCAGGGATCAAAGCTTGCATGAAGGAAATGAATCCTGTTGGTGAGGAGCATTATGAAATTAATGTTGACATCCATGGAATTAGGGATGGTCCTCGTCTTGGACGACTAAGAGTATTGAACAAGGTTAGTTTTTTCATCGTTGTCAATTATAATTACTATACTACTATTACTACAAGAAAGAAAGTGATTTGAAGGCAAAAGAAAACACAGCAATACTGTTCCTTCTGGTTGTCATTATTCTATCAGTTTTTTTTTTTTTTAATCTTTGATTCAGAGATTGGATTGAATTTATAATCTTGACCAATTTAGGCTAGTGTAACCACTCCAGCTAAGTACAGCTAACCTAGAGAAATCATTCTCAAGTAGTGTAAGGAGAGGCATGAATATCTGCGTAGCAAATATAAGGGAACCTCAGTAATTAGATGCAATAAATCATTCTCAAGAAGTATGCTTTAACACAGTTACTATTAGGATTTAGATGTGAGAAGCTGATAAGTATAGTATAGACTATGTCTGCTTTTGCAGTAGAGAAAAGGACCAGCTAAAATTGGAGGAATGAGTGTCAATTTTCATTCTTCCGTTTAAAGGCAAGCTGGAAAGGTAGTACATGCTTGTTGAGTTAAGCTAGGTTAATTGCAGTATATTTCATTAAATTCTTGTTTGCAAACTGATGGCTGTGTTGACAATTTCTTATACAGCAACCAAAGCTTTTTGATGGCTACAAGTTTTATTTTATGGGAGATTTTATACCTTCATACAAGGGGTATCTGCAAGAACTTGTGGTTGCTGCTGGAGGGATAATTCTGCATAGAAAACCGGTGTCTTGTGACCAAAAGTCAATGTTACCAGATACACATTCATACCAGACCTTCATAGTTTACAGCCTCGAGCTGCCGGATAAATGTAAGCCTTCAGAAACGGATACAATTTGCAGACAAAGGTGTCATGATGCAGAGGTTGTGGCAAGTTCTACAGGCTCTAAGGTTGTAACTAATACATGGATTCTTAATTCAATTGCAGCCTGCAAAGTGGAATGCCTTGCTCAATGAAATGTGAATACTCAGATAATTTACGATCTTCAACTGATATTTTCCCTTATTATCTTAATTATCATATTCAAAACATTATTGACCATTTATGGAACAACATATTTTAGTGTAATATATTGTGATTCTTGTATATCCCCCGCTGGCTTGATAATTGTTTCTGAAACCATCAGATATCGATGGCTAGATCTCGGTCAGTACGTTTTAATGGCAAAAATGCAAATACGTCTCTATGCAGTCACTACAACTTTTAAGTAACTAAACGTTACGTGAATTGTCTGTAACATCCAAAGAGATTGTGCCATGGATAACGGTCTATTACCCCCTTTTGTTGTCACCTTCTGGGAAAGTGGTAATCATTTTTTGTAAGTGTTACGATTAACTTGTGTTTGATTCAGCTTTTGCCTTTTACGTCATCACGTCAATTCTCCGTGTCAAAATAAAAGCTATTCTTTGTAACTTCTCATAGTGCACGTCCTCTGGTCGAAGTAGGAGTGGAAACGAGGCGGGGATGATTTTTTTATCCTGTATCCGTCCTGTAGAAAAAATTTATTCCTATATTCAATTCTAACGGTATCAAGTTTTTATCCTACCTCTATTTTCATTGAGTAATGTTATAATCTTAATTTTTTTACTACTTTAATATTAATTTTAATATTAAAGTAGTAAAAAATAATAAATAAAATAATAAAATATCAAATATTTAATATTAATTTTAATTAATTTTTATAAAATAATAAAATAAAAGATAAAGGAAACATAATATTATCAAATATTTAATATTATGAATATGATTATTTCTTCGATATCAAATATTTTGAAATAAATTAAAATTGTTTATATTTTATATTAGAATATCAAATAAAATTTAATAAGAAACAAAACATTTATTAAATTTGTGAACTACAAACATTAATGAAATCTAGTTAATAAAATTTAAAAATAATTTTAAAAAAATATAAAAGGAAAATAAATATTCAAATTAAAATATATTTTAAATGTTTGTTTATTTCAATTTTTTAAATTTTAATGAATATATTTTTATACACTAATAAAAATTATAATATATCACTTGATCAAAATGACGCAAAGAATAAATAATAAACATAATAATAAAATTTTGACATAGATTTTGTATATTTTGAACTTCAATATATGTTGGATGGTGATAAAAAATTATTTATGACAATTACATTAAATTTTTATATTGTAGTAAATAATATTTATTTAAATAATTATAATGAAAAAATTACAGTATGATTGATAATGAGTTAGAAAATAAAAAATAATTAGATCAAATATATCGAAATAGTATTCTACATGATGAAAATAAACAACAAATAAAAATATTAAAATATTAACAAATGTGTGTTTTAGAAACAATTTGAGATACTATTGAAAGAAATCGCTCAAAGAAAAACAAATATATAATGTATAATTAAGGGTATGATAAGATGAAAAATACCTTAGATATCTAAGAAAAATTTTCAAATATCAACATATATATACTCAATGGTTGAAAAATAACAAAAATTGTTTTAGCGAATCAAAATTTCAAATGAAACAAAAATTAATAATAAGTAAATATTTTTTTATATTACTTAGTAAATGAAATGTTTATGCTATTAAACACTCAAATTGAGAGTATTAAACATTCTCATGTAAAAGAAAAATATACAATAAATAAAAATATTAAAAAATAATATAAATATTCAAATGTGAAACATAAAAAAATTTTAATTGACATACATCATCTTAATATAATTACATAAAAGAAAGTTATGAAAAGATGAAAAATATATCGGAGATGCAAATGAGCTTTATGACAAACCAAATAATTAAAAGAAAATATATATATATATATATATATATATATATATATATATATATATATATATATATATATATATCTATATATTTTTTCTTTTTCTTTTTTTGTATATATATATATATTTATTGTTACTTTAATTAATTGTGAATATTTTAATAATTTAAATGAGGACGGAAATATGACAGAGATATGTAAATCCCATACCCATACCCAACTGAAAAAGTCAGAAATTCTCCATACCCATAGTCAGTTAATACGAGCATAATTTTTTCAAAATGAAAACAGATTCGGACCATTCCCACGGAACAAATTTATTTATCATTTCTAAATCGAAGTAGTGAACCCAACATGGACATGATCATATCATTAAAAAACCTTTTATTCGCATAAAAAACTCTAGATTTTACTTCAAGAGTATTGTGATGAGTCTGATGATACAAGATTAAATTAATCCATCTTCATAGGAGCATCTAAACTGGATAACTTAAGGTTATAATCAACCTGCTTGTCTGACACAGTTGGAACTGAGTCAAATTCGTAACCTTTTAAGTTTTCGTAGAAGGAGCTGCATCTATAACTTTTTTCATTTTTATTTCAACTTTACAATTAAGTCACTTTATAACTTCTAAATCATCGTGGTTGTGACTTTTTTTTTTAAATGTTTCATGTTTTGGGGAGGGAGACTATATCACCCTCAATCTCCGTTTCGAATTCCATGACGTTCGGTTATTAATTATTTCTAAAATTCTAATTCAATATAGATAAAATCAATTAATTTATAATATATAGGGTAATCAATCATCTCAGACTAACTTGTTAACGTTCTTTTCATTCATGCTTCTTTGACCTAAGTTTACTTTGCATTAAGCTCATATATCGGCAAGTACGTGAAATCGGCCTCTTTTTGTGTGATGTGTGACTGAGAGGAACCAAATGAAGGTGTGCTATAAGCTTTCTTCGTTGGTTCACAGTCCCACATCAATGTTCCATGCTACAAACTTGTTATCAAGCACCCCAGAGAACCCACTGCCATACTACCTTCTCACTAAGTGCATTGCTCTCTTGCAATCCTGTGCTTATTCCAAAAAGAAACTAAGGCAAATTCATGCATTTTCCATTAGGCATGGTGTTTCACTCCACAACCCTGACATGGCCAAGCATCTTATTTTCACCATTGTCTCCCTTTCTGCACCCATGTCCTATGCTTACAACGTATTCACCATGATACATAACCCCAACGTCTTCACGTGGAACACCATGATCAGGGGCTATGCCGAAAGTCAAAACCCGAGCCCTGCACTTCATTTGTATCGCCAAATGATAGTGTCTTGTGTTCAACCTGACACTCACACTTACCCTTTTCTTTTGAAGGCTGTTTCCAAGTCATTGAATGTTAGAGAGGGAGAAGCAATACATTCAGTCACGATAAGAAATGGGTTTCATTCGTTGGTTTTTGTTCAGAACAGTTTGCTTCATATATATGCTGCTTGTGGTTGCACTGAGAGTGCGTACAAGGTGTTTGAGTTAATGAAGGAAAGAGATCTCGTGGCTTGGAATTCTGTGATTAATGGGTTTGCTCTTAATGGAAGGCCCAATGAAGCTTTGACTCTCTTTAGGGAGATGACTGTGGAGGGCGTGGAGCCCGATGGGTTCACTGTGGTTAGCTTGTTATCTGCTTGTGCTGAGCTTGGTGCTCTTGAACTAGGACGTAGGGTCCATGTGTACTTGTTGAAGGTCGGCTTGAGGGAGAACTCGTATGTTATTAATTCATTGTTGGATCTGTATGCAAAGTGTGGGACCATCAGGGAGGCTCAACAAGTGTTCAGTGAGATGAGTGAAAGAAATGCAGTTTCTTGGACGTCATTGATTGTTGGCTTGGCTGTTAACGGGTTTGGTGAGGAAGCACTTGAGCTTTTCAAAGAGATGGAGGGACAAGGATTAGTGCCTAGTGAGATCACTTTTGTTGGTGTCTTGTATGCTTGCAGCCATTGTGGGATGTTGGATGAAGGGTTCAATTACTTTAGAAGAATGGAAGAGGAATATGGTATCATGCCTAGGATAGAACACTATGGTTGCATGGTGGATCTGTTAAGTAGAGCAGGTTTAGTGAAACGAGCATACGAGTACATTCAGAACATGCCAGTGCAGCCAAATGCAGTTATTTGGAGGACCTTATTAGGGGCATGTACTATACATGGACATTTGGATTTGGGAGAGATAGCAAGATCTCACATAATGAAGTTAGAGCCTAAACATAGTGGGGACTATGTGCTGCTTTCAAATCTTTATGCCTCTGAGCGTCGTTGGACTGATGTGCAAGTTGTAAGGAGGTCAATGCTAAAGGATGGTGTTAAGAAAACACCAGGTTATAGTTTAGTTGAGTTGGGTAACCGTGTTTATGAATTTACTATGGGTGATAGATCTCACCCACAAAGTCGGGATGTATATGCGCTACTAGAGAAGATTACGGAATTGTTGAAGTTAGAAGGTTATGTTCCTCTTACTGCAAATGTGCTTGCAGACATAGAGGAAGAGGAGAAGGAACAAGCTTTGTCTTATCATAGTGAAAAAGTTGCAATTGCTTTTATGCTCTTAAATACAGCGCCCGGGACCCCAATCAGGGTTGTGAAGAATTTAAGAGTTTGTGCAGATTGTCATGTGGCCATCAAACTCATATCGAAGATTTATGATAGAGAGATAGTTATCAGGGATCGCAGTAGGTTTCACCATTTTAGAGGGGGTTCATGTTCCTGTAAAGATTACTGGTAATAAGTATACATTATGATTCATCGTTTCAATTGCGTGGATTTATGTAATAGATTTTATGAACAGGTGAGTTTTTGCCTTTATTTATTCTTTGCTTTCATTTTAAAAAATTTTAATAAATTGAGTTCAAGAATCAATACATTAGAAATGCAAACCAAAACTAGGGACGGTAAAAATATTGAATGTTTGGGGAGGAAACGTGTGGAGATTGGTAGGATTTGATGATAATTGAAATAGTTAAACGCAAAAGTTGGTAGTGGAATTGGGTGAGGGTATAGTGTGAAAATGACGTGACATGAAATGAAATGACAGGGGAAGTGAAGAAGGTGCTGCTGAGTGGGGAAACGGGGGTGGATGAACAGAGAGTGGTGTACAGAGGCAAAGAGCGACAAAATGGAGAGTTTTTGGACGCGTGCGGAGTGAAAGACAGATAAAAAGTGGTGTTGATCCAAGACCCTTCCAGCATCGAACGACGCTTCATCCAGATGCGTATCAACGCTAAGATCCAAAACGCGCATTGCGCAATCAACACTGTTGCACTCCAGCTTGATCATCTTGCAGACCAGGTATCTGCATTTTTTCCACATTCTACCAATTCAATGTAACATTCTTCGTATAAATTCACAACACTTCAATGTATTAAACCACAAAATACTAGTTACTGTAAAAATAATAAGCATCTCGACTGTGTAGTAAGCAAGGATCTATGTAGTAAGCGTATCCTTCTTGAGCCAGTTTGATATGGTTCCTGTAACATTTTGTTTTGTAAATTTCACAAGCATATTTTCTGGTATGAGTAATGTATTTATTTATAAGCTCCACAAGAAATAGATTAGACTATACTGAACGAAAATTGAATTTAGGACATGCGTACAGAAAGAACTGGAATCTGGTTTGCAGAACACTCGGGTCAGTGTACATCTGAATGAACTAATGTTCAAAAACATGTGCAATGTCACCATTATCTTCTTTGACCTCTTCTTGACTCTCATCTTAAACATATTTTACATTCAACTGATTGGTTAAAGGCTCCCTAATCTCTTTGTGCTGATATTCTAAGAGCATGCTTTCTAGATATGAAAATAGACGAGGCAGGCAAGAAATAAACTAGAGCATGCTTAAAAGGGTGATGTATATTGATACAACATCCATTCTCTTCCCCTGTAAATCATGATTCTCTTCATTGCCTCGATGAATTAAGATATTGGGCTTTTGGCATATCACATCAAGTTCTCTTCTGTGTATATTTTGAGATTTTCATCTTGAGAGAATGAAGCACTTGCCCCAAAGCTAAAAGTTCATCTTTTATCTCATTTTTCCCTACATTATTAGTTTTCATCCTTTCTTCCATCAAGCTACCTAGCCTGCTAATGCCTGCTTCAACTTCCTCATCCATTTGCTCCATCGTGTCACGAATCTGCCTGTTTTCCTCTTGAAGGTCTCTTATTCTTCTCTTCAAAGACCGATAACCATCGATGGACTTTTGTAGTTGCTCCGAAAGCACCCTGTTGCGCTCTCTTAGCACTATGTTGCATTCCATCTCCACCACATTACTCTTCTTCTCCTTGTGTTCGGAGCTCCATTCATGCAACTTCTCCATCAACATGTCATTCTGTGCCTTTAGATCACCAATGAGGTCCTCCAACTCTGTCAACTCTTGAGCCTTCCTTGCAAGTTCAGAAGCCATAATTTGCTTTTCTTTTCCCAAGCTCGAACACAGTGCTTGAAGGCTCTGTCTTGCCACCAAGCTTGCGTTAAGCTCTCTCTTCAGCTTATCTTTCTCATCTATAGGCACATCAGGGGGATGTTTTTTGTCCTTAGAAGTTGGAACGGTCCTAAGGTCAGTTTTACATCTCCTGAGTTCAGCTCTTCTCTTGTTTGTAGATTGAATCGTTTGAACCTTGTTCCTAACCTCATCCAGGATAAGCATCATTCCATTCACCCTTTGGTCCTTTCGCTCAACGTGTTCTTTTGTGCCAGACCCATTATGATCTTGAATTAGCTTCAGTAACAACTTCACACGCGTGGCAAGGCCTATAACAGAAAATGGAACATTAAATAAGGATCATCATTTTTATTCACAAACATGTCTAACCTAATGTTGTGGAATGATTAATCAATTGAAATTGTTGTGTCCATTTTATTTTAACATTCTAAGATGATAGGACATGCCATTTTGGATCCAAAAATGAAAAAATGAAGGAAAAATAAAGGGTGTAACCCATGGAAGAAATTACCTTCCAACCCGCGTTCTTCTTCTGGCTGTCCAGCGAAGTTACTTGCCGAAGAAAGAAAATGCGGTGATGAATATGACCGGATATGATCCATGTTATATCCTGCAACAAGCTACAAAACAACATTTGGAATAAGATATGATAAACAAAGAGAACTGTGTAACAGAAGAATGGAGGATGAACATAAGAAATGTTATTTTTTTGAGATCCAAGAAAAAGATATTACTTTTGTGTAGTTTGTTTTCGTTCTTCTCCCCCTTCCAATCTCTTGCGGTATGAAAAAGTTGATGTTGTTATTTGTTGATTTGTAATATAGTTTGTAATATTATGATGGTGTTAGTTCAAATGGGAGATGCAGTGGTTCATGGTGGATGCGCAATTATTGCTTTGAGTTTGACTTTTTCATTGGTTTTGTCTTTCTCCAAGGCCGCAAACCAAATTTGAGTAAATTCTCTCCTTCCTAAGATAGATTTTCACTGAAATTTTTTGATTCCTACATTGTCTGCATAATTTACACACTAATACTAATACAACCTTATTTTTAACATAACAATACTTATTTTATGTTTTTTATGCTTCACCGTTCAAGCAGTTGCTAAAATGCTATGTCGTACTTGTAAACTTAATTCTAAACAAAAATAACTATTTTCACATTAATTAAGACTAATTGTTAAATTCAGTTAACATTATTGTTTTCATACAATACGGGGCCACTTTTTCTAAATTACTCTCAAATTATGTTTATTGACAATTATGTCTAAATTTTAAAATGGTCGTATTTTGAAAACAGTAGCACCGAATTAAAATTTACTTGTACTAAGTTCACCTAATTTTCACATTTATTGAATTCATGAGGGATTTTTTTTTTGTTTATATGTGAAAAAAATATAACTTACGTTGAATGTTACAATAGCTGTTATTTTAAAAGCAATAAACTTACCACTTGGTAATTTGTAACAAAAAAACATGCATATAATCTTTATACCCCAAGTACTCTATAATTAAACTTATTAGTTATTTTATATAAAAAAAGGCCAATAATATGTTTTATCAAGGCACTCTAATACGTATATTTTATTTCTAAAAAATGAATTCAACCTTTTTTATGGGTCACTTTTTAAAACACACAATTTAAAAGTTAAATAAGAAATTATATATTTAAAGAGTGTAACCAAAAAGAAATTTAAGTACATTTACTTCAAATATAAAATTTTTCAATCACCTTTTGTTTTATAGAATTTAATTTGTTATTGGATTAATGTAAAATAATAAGTAATTTTTTGTTGTTTTATATTTAAGAAAATAAATAAATAAATAATAAATACCTCATTCAGTTAAAATAAAAAAAGAAGTTAAGTAATAAAACAACTTTAATTAACAAAATTTTATTTTAAAGCTTAATAAACTAAAAAAAATTAAGAAACAAATTTATGATGAGGTTAATATTTAATTAAGCCTTCTTAATTTAACTAAACTTATGTTGTGATATATTTTGATTCTTTTATAATGAATAATAAAACTTAAAAATTTATAAATGTGAATAATTGAAAAAAAAAAATATTTGAGTAGAAGAAAGGTGAGTGGGATTGTATATGTGATTAAGGGAGGAGACATGGGTTGAAAGTTCACATGGACATTGTCACAGCTAATTTACTATTTCTTTCTCTTCTCTTTCAAGATTCACAACCACGTGTCAATTTCTAAACCTCTTCACTCATTTCCTTGCTACCGTCACTCACCGCCATCATGCTCTTCTTTGCTTTCACTTCATTTCCAACTATTTCTGTCAAAAAACTTCTAATCTTTACAAATGGATTTTTTTTTTTTCCGTGAGAAGAAAGTTATATCTGTTTGATAATTAGAATAGTATACTTTTTCAGAAAAAATAAAATGTTAATAACTCCTTCAAGTATAATTAGTGTTTTTATATATGAGAAAAATGTTAGAAATTATAATTTTGGGAACATGACAAAATTTACAATTATGTTTATATTCATGTTTGTACTAGAAAATATTGATAAAATGACTACAATAAACAAAATTGGACAGTTTGACATTCTTATTTATTAAATTTGTTCTAACATCTCATTTCATATAAAAGATAAAAAAAAAGAAAAATAGATATTATAAAACAAAATAAATATATAAACTAATTAAATTATATATATATATATATATATATATATATATATCATTTATGCTTTTATTTTTTAAATCTTTAAATAATTTTCACAGTGACTACTCGAAATAATAAGTTTCAATATGATTAGAAAAATATACCAAACTAATTCATCTTACTATTTATTCTGAATAATTTTTATAGTGATTACTCGAAATAAACAAGTTTCAGTATGATTACAAAAATATGCAAAACTATTTCATCTTACTTAATATTTATTCACAAGTTCTCAATCTAGAGTCTACAACATAAATGACCTCAAATCTTTATTTATTTAATTTATTTTATTATATGTTACCATTATTGTTGTTTTGCAATAACTATCCCATTATAATAAATTATGTTAGAATTAATATATTTATTTTATTTCTAAATATATACATATAGTTTATTATGTTTGTTTGCATAAAATTATATTCTAAATTAAATTAAAAAATATTTATAGCTAAAAATTGATGAAATAATATATCATGAACAAGTTAAACAAGACAAGTTCGAAACAGGAAATACAACAGGAAATAAACCTAATGAATGCTGATTCTCAAAAAAGTTCGAAACAGTATTTGATATAGATCATCAAATTTTGATCTACTTTTTTTTATAACTCAAGATTAAATGCACGGTTTATTTTTATTTTTATGATAAAAAATAAATAAAATTATTATTATATTTATAAAAATAATTATTTAAACAATAAAATTGACAAAATAATTATTTTAATTAATTTTTTTTTAAATTATTTAAATAATAAAAAAAATGTTTACACATAAATGAAGATTCTGTTATATAGTAGTATAGATTTAAAAAAAAACTTTTCTTTAAAAGATAAATTTAGAAAACATAATGAGAATATTAAAAAGAAAAATTTCCTTGATATAAATCGTGTATATTTGCAACAGTGATAGAATAATAATTTATACACAATATTTATTATAATTTACATATTTTGGTGTAATAAACGTTTTTATACATAAAATAAAGATATTCTGAGCCATAATTTGTCTTTTATTTTTGAGAAAAATTAATTAAGTATTCTTCTCATAGTTTCCCTTTTCATCTATTTTCCATTTTGTATCGATTAAAAGATATAAGTTGATAATTAGAATATTTTTTTATCTTAAAAAAATAAAACGTTCAACCAATAATTTACACTTTGTTTTAAATTTTTTATTTAAAGTAGTTTTTAAGTAAAAAAATAAATAAACCAAATTATTCTTGACTGAACGAAATAGTTTTGTTTACAAATTTTAATTATAAGAAAATTCAATTCCAGAATTAAGAAATTAAAAATAAAGTATATCCAGCAAAGAAGAATAAAGTGCGAGACAAAAATAATCTTTAGATAAGAGAATCCTGAGTTGCAATTATTTCATGGTGCATCCATGACTTGTTATTCTGATCACAATTTAAGTTTTATTTTTAATAATTAATCCTATCTCACTGATCCAGGTTTTAATTTTAGTCATGTTTCTGCTTGCAAAACGAGTCGAAATTCTCTGTTAATATTTGTGTGCCTGAAGTCTAAATTAATATGGAATATGTAATTACATTTTTGTTCTTGCTATATGTAAACATTTTTAAAGTATATACTTGTTTTAACAGATAAGTGTGAAGCTTGATTATAAAATAGAGGTGTTAAAATGAAAGCCAAGGAAAGTGAAGAGCTAATTGAAGCCCCTGCAACAACGTTCTAGAAAGAAAGAAAGAGTAATGCATGAGAGAACAAACATGTCTGGCACAAAAAGAGGATAAAACAGTGTTAATTATTTTTGATGAGAATGGTACATATCTGTAAAGCCTGAAAATCTGAAAACGGCATTTGAAAGCAGAAACACAGAATTTGAATGAGCTGGGAGGAATCGATTCTGGGCTACTTCATCCATCTTCCACAACTTGTAAAAGTTTCAACTTTGTCTTAATTTATACACGCCATGCTGTGACATGTCAAAACATCTTGCATCAATTTCTTTACGCGAATCGCACACTTTCATCGTTTCCTGTAGGATGCGATATTATATCTTTATGCTTCCGCCAAATAAAGAAAAAAGAAAAGCAGTGAAGTTAGGAAGGTTTTGAAAATGAAGTTTCATTCAACTTCTTGCATTAAACAAAATTTATGTGAAAGAATATTGTAATAATATAAATGGAATATTTAATAGAGGTAATTTTGGGTTTGTTAAATGCATGTGAAAAATAATGGTAGAGTTGGGCAGAAGTCACGTTTAGGAAGGGTTGTGTTGATCCTGATATGGATTTGAGATGGAGGGACAGGCACGACAGTTCATAAGCCTAACTTTTGCGTATATGTGTAAAATTAGGAAGAATATGGAATATTTGAGAACAAGAAATTTGAACTAAAATTAGATTATTTAGAGTTTTTGACACAATGCACACACATTCACCAATGAATATGCTTCTTACTTTCAACTAGTCTACGCAATAGGAGTAGGTCTTTGGCGTTTTGAAAAGCCATACTAAAAGCCTAATCAACCAGCTCAAGTTCCCAAAGCTTCTCTACCATTTTCTTCTTCTTTCTTACATCTTTGTCAACAAATTCCTTTTCAAAACTTTTTCATCTTCTTCAAAAAATTTAAATATGTATTCTTTTCAAACATCATTGTACCAACACATACCAGTAAATTGTACAGTTTCTTCCTGTTTTGTTTGACATTTGTGATAGCATCTCTTCCAAGGAAACAGGGTAGAATCAATCAGAGTCTTTTTATATAATTCTTTCAAATCTTTAAAATAGATTGGTGTAGTAGGAATACAAAAAAATTATAATTTACCAAATATCATAATTGGTTATTCCCTAACAATTCCAATATATTTTTTGGTAGGATTTTACTATTAATGTAAAATTTACAGTGTCATCTAGTAATTGTTGTTTTGTTATTATCTGATGAATTTAATGAGTTATTCAACTCATAAAGTGATACGTCAATGCATCATTGTACACCTCTAACCCACAAAGATGAAGCTACTAATAGAGGGTAAGGTAATTTGCATGAAGTTTAAATTTTAATTTTATTATTATAATAAAGTAATGATGTAATATTTCACTTGCAGTAGCTTTGGGCATGCTTCGTCTCATATCTTTGCGTGCACTGAACAATTCGTGTTGAATTGATTTTATGGAGAAATCAAAACAAAACCATCTAAGCAGAGAAATCAAGAATGAAGTTATTTTCATTGATCTATCTACCTTATCATAATATTATAGAGATGCAAAAATATATAGATAAAGGTGAAAAGAAAGTAGAATGTAAGTATGAAATTATATTAGAAGTAAAAGAAGGGTACAAAAAGAAAGGACAGCTCAAGATTATACACATAAGTCATCTGCCAATTACAAAATCTGGGTGGCACCGACTCAACACGTGGCGCAGACAGCCTCCATCGTTGGATTTTCAAAAGTAATCAAACGCCGTTAGCTCATGTCTACTATTATTTAAGTTGCCGTTATCGTTAGCGGGGTAAAACAGCGTCGTTTTTTGTCTTCTGAGGGAGGGAACCTCCGGCGGCGTCACCATTCGTATGAGCGCCAGATTGAGCCCCGCGAAGAAAGGGTGCTTCTTGACGTCGGCGGCGCCGCGCTTAGACCCAAGCCTGCGGTTCGGGTCCTTGTTGAGCAACCCGGAGATGAGGTTCCGCGCGTGCATTTCAAGCGTGGTGGAGGGCGTGGCGGTGGGAAAGGCGAGGGGGTTTTTAATGATGTTGCGCAGCGTAGCCTCGTTCGATGGGCCCGCGAAGGGTGTGCGACCGTACACCATCTCGAAGATAAATATCCCGAAGGACCACCAGTCGACGGCGTTGCCGTGGGAGTTTCCGGAGGCGACTTCCGGTGAGACGTACTCGTGTGTTCCGACGAAGGAGCAGGAGCGAGCCCCCACCGGTTCGGCCACGAAGAGGCGGTTGGGTTGGAGGGTTTGGACCTTCCTGGAGCGGAAGACGCGGTTGGAGAGGCAGGAGAAGGGAGTGGAGTACTGACGGGTGTAGGGTAACGTGCGTGTGAATGCAGGATCTAGTGAAGAGTCAGGGGATTCAACGGCGGGGATTGCATGGGAGCAGAGAGAGAGATCGAAATCAGAAAGCATGATGTGACCGTCCGATCTGACCAACACGTTTTCTGGCTTTAGATCCCTGTAGATTATTCCCAGCATGTGGAGATACTCCAACGCCACCAGTACTTCAGCCGCGTAAAACCTGTAACAAACAATAATATTAGTGCATGTGCACCTATTAATAAACACTAACTCAACTATACATCTTTCTCCAAATTAACAAAACACTTCCTTCAATTCCCCCACTCTATTCTTTTTCCTTATTTTCCCTTTTTCCCTTATACTCTTCATACTCATCAAATCATATCTTAACAACTTCCTCTAAATTTATAATATTATTAACATTTTTGTATATTATATATGCTAATTATAGATTCTGCAAAGACAAATTGACTCCAAAATTAGAAATTTCCTACATTAAAAATAAAAATATAATAACTAGACCAAGTGAGAAAAATAAATAATCAACTATTTAAACCTTGTATGATAGAAAAGACCAGCTTAACTAGATTTTTGTTCTAATATTAAACACCGTTTGCTATACTTTATAAAATCCATATAACAAGCAACGAGCACACTTTCTTTTTTCCACTAAATGCAGGCATTAAAAAACCACTTTTAAAAGGTGGTATTCTGTTGTACCATAGTTAAAGACATATTTACCAGGTTCTAAAAAAAAGTTATAACATTAATTGAAATTTTATATTCAAAGACCGACAACTACAGATGTAAGTGTTGAGCTGGGAGTGAATTACAGGAGTGTAAAGTTGTTGACTTTAATTAGCAATAAAGTATAAATGATGTTATGACAAGTCGTAAAGAAGATGTAAAAAAATATTATTGTTTGATGGGAAGAAGGTATTTGCAGATGAAAAGACAAAAGAGAAAATGTATTAGATTGGGCGAAGTGAGATTATTGAAGAAAAAAACGGAGAGAAGAGGCGACGATAAGAAAAGAAGAAGAAAGCAAGAAAGGATGGCGATGGGTAAGTTACCTGGCAGAGGAGAGAGAGAAGCGTTTGTTAGGGTGGTTGTGTCGGAGGGAGTGCAAGTCTCCACCGGAGCAATACTCCATCACAATGCAAGAGAAATGAGAGGCCTCGAACTCCGCGTAGAGCGTAGGGAGGAAGGGGTGGTCCACCATCTTCAGAATCTTTCTCTCCATCTCCGCTCTCTGCGCCTTCTTCTTCAGCGCCACGGCCTCCTTGTCCACCACCTTCATCGCGTAGAAGCACTCGTCCTCGTCGTGGCGGAGGCGGCAGAGGTACACGGTGCCGATGTCGCCGGCGCCGATGCGGCGGAGGAGGTGAAAGTCGCGGAAGGTGAGGGCGGACTTGCGGCGGAGGATGGCGGAGTAGGCGAAGTCGGAGGAGCGGTGCGGCTTGACGAAGAGGCTCTCCGGCGATGAGGAGGAGGGAGGGAGGTCGAAGGAGAGGCGACTGAAGCTGGTGCTGCAAACGCTCTCGTTGCTCATGGAAGTTCGTTGCGTGGAATTGACAGTCTCTGAACTCATCCCAGAATCCCGAGCACAGGTAGTCTCAATTAACATGGTGGAACGAGAACAGCGAAAAGAAGGCACCTAGGGTTCATAGAAATTAGAGAGAGAGAGAGAGAGAGGAGAGAAGCGTTGGAGAAGAAGGAGGGGTGGTTGTGTGGTATTTATGGGAAGGTGCAGTGCAGTTCAGTTGCTTTGGTTTGGAAGTGGAGGGATTGGTTGGTTGAGCGATGTGGGCCTGGGCGTGTAGTACCGCTCTTGTTAATGTTACGTTTATTTTTTTCCACTCCTTTTCTGATTCTCTTATTTTTTCTCTCTCATTATTTCAGTGACAAACCTGCCCTACAGGGATCAACCATGTCTCTCTCTCACTAATCGCAAAATATCGGCTCCTATTCAATCCTGCTTTATTCTTTAACCCCGCATAAATATTATTGGACTAAGCACACATGCATGTATCTGCTACCAACATCAAGAAATAAGAATTTAATTGGGGACTCTAATCTGTAGAAGGACCTGAAATTAATCTGGACATGTGAAATATAAGAACATCAAGAATCATTTAGAGACGTGAAAAATTGAAGAATTAGTATATAATAAGGTTTGGAGGACATATAATGAATAAATTAGTTATTTGTATTATTTTAAAAAGAAAACATTTGCGTGGACAAATAGTAGTAACTAGGCCCCTACACTACACCTAAGTTTAAGCATTGAATATATACCGACATGATACAAGTTGATAATAAATTGGAACTAACTATAATTCAATAGTTAGTGAGTCAATCCATTTCTACAATAAAAAAAAGGTACGGAGGCCTGATTCTTTTCGAACCTGGTCACACCTTTTGACACGTAACTACTCTTTAGAGCAACCATAGTTTTTGGTGAAACAAAAACATGGACTTGAAAAACCACAGCATAGATTAGCGAGAAGAATTAAAGAGCTCTGAACTTTGTGGCTTAGAAATTCGGAATTTGTATCCTCTCCAGATGGTTTCGAATTTGGTGCAGAAAATACTGTTGCGGGACTAGAAGTCTCAATTAGCAGTACTGAACAACAGGTATTAAAGTTGATTAGAAATTTGTAGGTATAAGCAAAAAGATGATGAAGAAGAATGAGAATGAAGTGTGTGGAGAGAGAAAGTAATGGCTGTAGATGCAGAGACATAGTGAGTGATAATGTTGAATCAAATGTGTTAATCTATAGATACGAATGGTAGAGCAGGGTTTTGGGCAGAAGTTGAGTGTGAGAGAGAAATGTGGGGCATGTTTGGACGCAAGTACTAACAATTAAAAACATTGTGAACAGAGGTAGGACCAATCAATAGTACCACATTGGCCCAAACGTAAGTGCTGACCTGACCTCTCAAATTCACACTTTTAACCTTTTCAAGCTACTGCATCTGCATGGGAATCTTCTTGTGCCACACTTTTCGCTCTTAACGTTCTTCCCCAACCAAAATTCTTAGCTTCCACCACACGATGCAAAATCAATTCTTCAACAATATTTATACGCATACACTTGTGTGATGTATAATATTTTCTAGGACAATATGAGCTGTGCACCAGTTTTCTGCCAAGGAAGGCCCTTGTGCCACCAAACTTTGCATGTGTTTAGTGTTACATTTGTAGTACAATCATTTTATGTTAAAAATTGAGTGCAGAAGGTAGTTTTAGCCACAGTAAAAGCAACTTCTGATCAACTGCTTCAGACAACATTTATTTCGAAAAGTTGCATCCACGCTTTAGTTGTGGTTTTTAACATTTCGAATTTTGGTTTTTACAAGTCAAGGACGTTTTTATAAGCTTCTCCGCACTCGACATTTAATAAAATTTTGTTTCACTTATACATTAAGTTTTATTCGATATAAAACTTTATCTTTGCATTTTTATTCCAACAAGTAATAATCTTAAAGTTTATAATGACAGTTTATAATTAAATTATACAACTTTCTTGCATTATCTTACACGACTATTAACCATATATATAAAAAAGATATCTTTTGTGGTTCTTCTAATGCATGCATGCATGAAGTGTTATAAGTAAATTAAAATGTTTACTAAAGATGGAATATCTTATATTTTTTTTATAAGAAAAATTTTCTTTGTTGAGAAAAGAAAGTTAGTGATGTGGACGTCCTGAATGATTCTAATAAAGTTTGCAATCGCGTGTGGTTGTAGCATGTATATGTAATGGTTTGCTGTTGAGTTTGACTATAGATGAAGAATATGTTACATAGAAAACATCAACACAAAATCTAGGTAAAAAAAAAAAAAAACCCATATAATATTGTGGTCCAAAAGACATCTCCGTTTTGTTTGGGGGATGATGATAAAGGTAATCGGAAGGGTTTAAATGTTATTAAATAGGTAAGAATGTTGGGTTCCCCTTTTTGGTTTAAATTGTATTAATTAAAGTGGTGGATGATCATAAAAGGTAACTATAGTGTAGCTATATATACATAATATGTCACCATTGATGAGGTTGTGGTGGCCGAAGGTGTTTCATGGAAGATTAGACAAATGCTAAAGAAAAAGTTCCCTAACACCTTTGTGGTCCTTCTTTCTTTATCCTTTAGGATTACGATAACGGATAACTTACAAATTATTCTATCAAGTACTCGTCAATTGTCTTAGGTTCTATCCATATCATGTAACATATAATTGCTACAACACTATACATAACATATAATTTATTAATATATCTTTTAATGTGTATAGATCTCTATCAAAAATAAGAAACTATATAGATATTTAAAAAATGCTATATATGAAACACTTCTAATTCAATTGTACTTAATGTTTATTATTATAGACCCCCAGACAAAAACATTAAGCATCAAAATAAATTTATTAGATAAAGGCATTTTGTAACGTGAAAACATCATTTCCAATTTATTTTGCAATCATTTAATTAATGAGCACTTTCATTTTTCGTGTGTTTAATAAGATCAGGACCACATGCATATATTAAGACACATACTTAATTAACGCTTATTAGACCTATTTACTTTCTATTTTGTATTTTTTTTTCTATCTATCCCTGCTACTATAATTAACTCTCTTATTTGTCCTCAAAAGTTTGATAAGCATATATACAAGAGTATAATTAAGCAATAACACATCACCAACAGTCTAATAGATGGGTTTGTCTGTGCTTATATTTTCTTAAAGTAATTAAGTTACTTAACAAAAATAAATAAATTCGTACACGAATTTTGTTATATTAAGCCAAGTTTCATTTTTTCGATATATCATAAAAATTAATCCTTAATTACGTAGTCTAAATCTTTGATTTTGATTTCTTAATCAGTTAAAAAAAAAACATAATTAATGTTTTCTTGGAGTTCATAAAGAAACATGAGATGGATGAAAAGGACGAGAAGGAAAGTATTGGTTTTTTAGCAAAATAGTATATTTGTCCTTAATTGAAAGCATGAAAGTGTGATGTTTGTTTTAAGTAGAAAGAAATGACAATTAAGTTGATGGGCATTAAAAATGTTGTCGAATTAGTTAAGGGAATGGCAACGTAATGAAGTGAAAGTGAAGAGATAATTGGATGGGTAAAGAAAAAGAGTGCATGCATGGCATGTTGTTATGTTGATTGGAAGCAACAGAGAGAGGGTCCCTCCACTTGATCAAGGATACATCATTTTTCAATTATTTCATCCTTTTGTTGGAAGCAGATTCACAAGAAATCGATGCAAAGGGACCCATCGTTTTGTTCATGTTTTCAGAAAGACCAGCAAAAAGTGCATCAAGTGGAATTCTTGGTGCCATGGGTCCATACCCTTTTCTTCCCAAAACGCTCACCATATTCATCACCCTTTGTTTTCTACTCAGCTTCATGACAAAATCTGAACCACCACCAAATTTCTTACCCAACCAAGCTTTTACTACTAACTCACGTCACAACAATCACTTCTCCTTTTTTACTTCTTGTCACTCAAGATAATGCAACAGTTTATTTACCTTTTTTCTACAATTATAAATCACATAATCATCATTTTATTAGTGGGTTGAGAAACCCTAAACGGAAAAATGCTTCAACTCCAGAAATAGGGTTTCGATCGTGGTGAATGATTAACCCGACTCTTTCTATATTTGAAATTATTCAATCTTTAGGTCAATAATTTACCATGAAATTATTCAATCTGGTTTTTTCATAAAATAAGTTAGACAACTCAAAAGGAAGCTTCTGCAAATGTTTTCCGAAACTAACTATAGAACTCTCTCATCTATATATGCAGCAACTGGTAACAGTATGATGAGTAAGAGGAACCAATTATTGGATTGACAGACAAGAAGAACTTAATTTTGCCTAAGAAAAGATCACAAAGTCATTCAAATTTAGGTAAAAGGTGAAATTGTAATTACACTTAAAAAAGAGATTTGTGGAAGAAATTTACCTGTTTGTTTCAGAAGCTGTCACCTTCTCTGGCAACTCTCTCTGAGGTTTTATCATTTACTGACATGAAATTCTTGATGACAATAATTGAGGACCCAGGATGCACACTAACCTCAGACCTAAAAATATTATAATGAGTATGACGTTAATATATGAGTAGCAGAACTTCTGGCATATGTGTATCATGTGCATCCTACTTTTTAGATTCTCATAACGTCTCAAAATAATTATATATATTATAATTTATATATACATCTTCTATCTGTGTTGCTTGAATTTATATATATGTTGTGATATACACTAATTATAATCAACACGATCTTATATTAAATTTTCCATTTTATAGTGGTTTAATCTTTTTGTAATTTTTCAGATTAAATGTTAGCTACTTCTCTCAATACAGTAATTACAATCTCATTCTATCCTCAGTAAATACTCACTCTTTTCTTTATTATTAATAAAAAACTAAATAGGTGAGAGCGGATATTGTTCAACAATAATTGATATATTCCATGTTGCAAACCAATTAAATAAAACAACTACATATAATACTGTAATTTTTAAATATATAAAGAAGATTTAAAGACGTCTTAACGAAATTATTCTATTCACTGACGTATAATTGTTTTTTCTTAATATGTATGATTTAATTAAGATGAAATGGATGAAAGTAAGTACTTGCTTTTCTCGTTAATTAAAAACATATTCTCATGACTATATGATATAATATTGTTATAATAAATATCGCGGCAATCTTATTTTCTTAAATTATTACATTTGTTTCTTTATAAGTGTTGTGTTTTTTAAATTTAATTAATTTTTATGTATATATTAAGAGAATGATATGAGAGAGAGTGAAAAACAGGGGCAGCAATATTCCCGCTGCATTGATGGACCGACCATAAGACAAACTGTGTCACACAGATTGCAACTCTTCCTCTGTGCAATAAAATGACCAGTACCACTCTCACCCTGCAATGCTCCATTTTATTTCTATTAATATTATTCTTAATAAATCATTTTAACCATTTCCAATCAAAAAATTCATTCAGTCTAAAAATCATCTTACAGGTATATCTGTTCATTAAATTTAAAAGTGAACTCAAAGAAGTGTGATTTACTGGATAAAAGCTAATATTTGTTGCTTGGATAGCTAAATTGAATTAAAATAAATAATGGGTTAATAATTAAACCTAAAAGTTGAACATAATTGATGGTTTAACTTTTGTGTAGCTTTTATTTGAGGAGAGAATAGTGTATTGTTCCAACTGGGGACTGTGCTTGCTTTCTAAATCGCAGGTCACACAACTGTGTTCATAGCACCCCTTACTGTTGGTGGTTTGGTTTTCGAGATGAGTGTAAAGGGATCTCGAAAAATAGAAAATGTTGAAGGATAATGTTCTTCTTGGCTTGCAAAATTGAATGGGGGCACTCACTTTCTTCTTCTTCCGAACCAACTTGTTAAATAGGCAAATCGAATGTTGTACAATAACGACACAATCAAGTTGGATACCTCCATAGCCTCTTGGGATATTAATTTCTTGGCCCTTCCATTAATTTGCGTGATATGAACAAGTCAAAATATTATACATCACTGCATTTTGTAGAAGAAAGGAATTAATAGTTGTTATAAGAGAAAGTTGAAAATAAAAATGGTAAGACTTTTGAAGCAGGGTTTGATGTGCAGCTTCTCCACATCTTGGAAAGCGACTGAACGAGACAAAAAGTAAATGGTGTGCAGTAGCAAAAGAAGAGCTGGAAAAGTGAAGAAGCAGTGAGTGATGAATGACGTTGTGGAAGAAAAGAAAGATAAACAGAAGCCACCAAAGGGTTCGCGACTGAGCGTGTAAGGCTATGTTTGTTACAGTGGTGAGTAAAACTACAAAAATGAGGAACAAACCACACTAAAAACAGTAGTTTGTTTATAATTTATTTGTGATTTTGTAAAAGAAATTAGTTGCATACTCTCTTCTAATTTCTATAATAACATAATTGTAATGTATTTCAATAAAGGATTTCATAGATATAAAATTTCAATATATAAAATTTAAATTATTTTGCTTTTTGAATATTTTGTTTACTATTTGAATAAAAAAATTGAAATATAACCAAATACATAAATTCTTTAATTTTAATAATTCTTTAATTTTAATAATTTTAAAATTAATTAATTACATTTTTTAATTTATATTAATCAAGATGATTTTTCAATAGATTTATTAAAAATTATATTAATGTTCATAAGTATTTTTCTAAATTATTATAAGATAAAATCATTTTCGGTGGATGTCACTTATGATTATTTTGTGTGTTATTAAGTATCTTTTTCCAAACCTTTTAATTGATGTTAACAAAAGAAATTTGTCTATCTATCATATAAAATATTAGTTAAGATTAGCTAAAAGTTACACCAATGTCGGGAAAAAAAATTGATCAACATTAGATAAAAGATAATATTAATGATATTGATAAAAAGAATCCCTACAAATATTGACAAAAATACAACAGACATCAATAAAAATTTATAGCTGGTAACTATCGAAAAGTGAGACATTAGTCATGAAAACTCTAATTAACCTTAACCAAGAAAAATCCTAACCTATCATTGTTTATAAACCCTTCCCTGTTAATATTGAAGCGTATGTAATATTGAAAGATGCATTAATACACTCAAGCAGAAATTTTGGAGCATAGCACGGTACAGTAAAAAATTTGAAGTATTTGGGACCTGAATCGAGCATTTAAATAAAATTCTTTAGGCAATCAAAATTACAATACTTGATAATAAAATGTTCTACTCACCAAAACAAATGACAAGTCCTATTCGCTAAAAAAAATATATATAAGTTGATTTTCTTAACCAAGAAATTACAAAATACGACATTTGTTGCATTTCCTACGATATCATAGCTCGGTAGTAGAGCTAGAGCTACTGGGCAAAATAGAGTTAGCAAAACCTTGGGTCTCTGAATTTGATCTGAAGTAGTGCAGCTTTCCCTACATATCAATTTCATCGAAGTTAATTGATCTGTCCTCAAAACCAAAGTCTGATTGATGGAGCCTGTTCCTGGCCAATCTGCTCATCATAGCAATACCTAATACAGAGGCAAAATAGATCCAGTTACGATAAATATGAAATTATATACTTATCTCCAACCACATTTAAAATCGCAGGATTCTTGATCATGAAATTTTCATTCAAACGCCAGTCTAAAATCAGCAAAGTTGGTAAAATTATCTGAGCCATGGAACCAACTAAATTAGGGGAAAACAGACAAATCTCAAAATCATCCAGTGGCCTTCAAAATTAATGCTTTCTTCAGAAACCCATCACGTTGCAAGGGGGACAAATTATTTTTAAACTCTCAGGCTATGTTTAGATGATCATCACTTTACAATCAAATACCTGAAATTACTTCTAATCTATAGAGGACCCACTCAGCAATACAAAGATACGACACTCACAGAGACACCCAAACAATGTTAATGTCCAAAATATAAGACACAGACAACACCACAAAAATATATAATCAACCTAAAAATCTCATTGAAAATTAAAACTTACATAATTCACGAGAACATCTTAACAAATAACCTCTAAATAATTAAAATAAAGGTCTCGTCAAAACAAACCAAAGAAATGTTACGAGTATTGTAAAATCTATAATGCAAGCCGTTTTCTTTTATTCTTTTTTTACTTCTTTATAATAGTAGCGTATGGAAGGTATCTACAGTTAAGTCTCAATTCATTCTCTTTATTTGTGCTCAAGCCATGTTAAGATGAATGGAAGTGGTGTTTGAGCTGAATTTTTTTAATTGTGACCCGATGTGACTGACACGTGTTGAAGACATGTCCAACAACTGTCGTATTTTTAAAAATACTCACTAAGACAGAAATGTTTTCCTAAGTGCATATATGAATTGGAGTACTAAAATCATTTCGATTTGCATAATCTGTGCTGATGAAGGATATGCAAAAGATAGATTGAAACAATACCTTCAATCATTTTAAAGAGAGATGACCACCATCCCTCGGGGGATATTTGACGTTGCTCTAAAGATTCCTCAATTTCTTTATCATGCTTCCTTTCCAAAACCCCCTGCAAAGTTATCAGGGCATCCTTTGTCTTCTTCAAAATACTATTCTCGTCTTCCACTTCCAACCGTTGTAGGTCATTGTGGGATGAGGTGAGACTAACAGCGAGAGCATATTGGGCAGCGGCAGCCCACCGAGAAGAAGCCAGCCATTTTCTCTGTCCATCTAGATGCCTATTTTCTTCTCTTTCAGATTTATCCCCACCAAGTGCTAAGCTCCGCAAATATTGTGCATTTGCAGCTCCTGTGCTTTGGACCATCTTCGAGAAAGAACTACCTTCATTTGACAGCAGCTCCTCAGGGGTATCATATTCAAGAACCTTTAAACATAAAATTATAGCATCATCAATATAACACTGAATTAAAGCCATTATCAGGTCAGAGATTGAGCCAAAATAAAGGCAGTCTGCATTCATGACGACAACTTGTTCAAAATATCAATTTTCCTAAAAAAAAAAGCTTCCATGTATATATATTGACATAACTCACAACAGTGCCAAAGAATTTTAACCATAGTATGAGTTAGCCATCTCTATGGTTGGATTTTTAGCGCATACCTTACCACCATCAAGCAAGAGAATCCGATCACAATCAATAATAGTGTTAAGGCGATGAGCAATAATGAGCATTGTACAGGATTTGAATTCCTCTCGGATTGTTTTTTGTATGAGTGCATCTGTTCTAACATCAACTGCTGCAGTTGCTTCGTCAAGTACTAATATCTTTGATCTACGCAATAAAGCCCGGGAAAGACTCAACAACTGCCTTTGTCCAACACTGAAGTTCTCTCCTGCCTCGGATACCTAGATACCACACTTTCACCAATAAATACTGATTCCAACAATATATATTTCTAACAAAAAATGGATAATCCGCACTTCTAAAGCATATCCACAATATAGTAGGTAAACAGTTTATCATCCGTAAAATTGTTACTTTGGTCCGTCCTATACCCATGAACATGGCCAACAAGTTACACACAAGAGGAATTGAGGAAATATAAGGAATATAGAGCACCCATATTCTAAATTCAGCATCGATGCATTTATACAATTACTATGCATGTCTGACTACATTACCGAATCACTAACGCTCTCTCAAGTGATAAAGACATCACAAACCACTCACAGTAAAAAGGTTTGCGAGTAGCATGACAATATGCAAAAAGCAACAGGCGGGTAAACTCAATGATTATCAAATTCAATTATTCAATTATATGGTACCATTTTCAACAATACTCATTAACAGAAATACCACTAGCAAAACACCTATTTGCATTTACCTCAGCATCCAGCCCCAAAGAATTCCTCCGTATCACATCCTTCAAATGTGCCCTCTCCAGAGCCTCCCAGAGGTCAGCATCATTGTGTTCATTAAAAGGATCCAGATTAAATCTCACAGTTCCTACAAAGAGTGAGCCGAGCTTAATGTTATTACAATGATATTGTTTCGTTTTTATATTTTATGTTTTGTAAATAATTAAAACATAAAAAATAAATAATTCAAGTTGACAAAACATATATAATCTATCTATCAGTTGTACAGATAGAAAACAAGGTTGAGCCTGATCTAATCACTGAGGCCTGGAAATATTTCTAGACCAAATTTGACCAGACTTTTTCCAATGATGAGGTTAACTAGTTCACCAATCAATAAGCGTGGCAGAAGCCGTTCCCAGTCGTATAAATTTTTAATTATTTTCACATTAATATATTTATCCTTAGATTTAATCATTTTTTTAATTGGACTTTGAGGACATTTCCAAGAGTTTGTTTCACGTTTTGAACTTATAAAAGTGATTATGATCTTATAAGCTATTTTTAATTTATTTCATTAAATTTGACAGTCGATTTATGAATAGGCTGTCATTTGACAAGAGCTTATTGAACATGTGCTTAATTAGATATATACCTAAATATCCCTTTGTCTCTTACCATATCCCATAGGTAGTTTCCAGTGGTATATACAAAAGAAGTTATCGAGAGCCCAGAAATCATTCCCATATTACTTATTGGCTGTAAAATCTAATCGTCCATAAGTATTCATCTCTGTATCTGTATCATAAATTTATTGTAGGGACCTCAGGGTATTTATTGACTATTCTTAATTCGTATTCTAATAATTTAAAATTGCTTAAAATGCAGCGAACACCTCTTCAACATCATCTTTTATATTCGCAACTTCAACAACTAACTCCTGACTGAACATTTTCTGTTTGGTTATTGGACAACTGAATCCGAATCAAAACCTTAGCATTGGTATTAAAGACTGCCAACATAATTTCAGAAACTTATTTTATCATAAATACCTGAAAAGAGAACTGGAGCTTGTGGTATGATGCCCAGAACTTTACGCAAATCAGCAAGCCCAAACTTTGCAACATCATAATCATCTATCAATATCCTTCCTCGTTCCAATTCCACAATTCGAAACAAGGCATTAAGCATGCTGGATTTTCCTGCACCGGTCCTACCAACAATGCCAACCTTATCACTTGGGAAAATGGTGAAAGACAAGCCATGCAACACAGGAGGAAGTTCAGGTCGATAGCGAAGAACAACATCTTCAAATCTTATGGATCCTGAAGAAGGCCAGCCAGGAGGAGGGCGATTATCATCAATTATAGAGGGAGCCTCAGAAGGCAAATCTATGTAAGTGCCAATCCGTTCAACTGCATTTAAACTATTCTCGGCCAAACTTGCAAGCCTCAACACACTAGTAAGCAAAGTGGTAATGTTCAGAGCATAGCTAAGTAACAACCCCATGGTGGATGCGAATACTTGCTGGTTTTCCGCTCTACCATTCTGCATGACAGCAAAGGTTGCAGTAAACCATATCATGAGGCCTCCCAGGGTTTCCAATCGGATTGCAAGCCATCTGTTTCCGCTTATGTTCACCAATGTGAATCGAATGTTGTTGTCCATGGCTTTCCCATTTATATCGGCCATACGATCATATGCTTTGTAAGCACGAATTGTTGATAAGCCATTCAATGCTTCTCCAAACTGTGCATAAACAGGAGATCTGCTAATCGAATCTAAGCGCTTCACTTCCCGAGCAGTGCTCTAAAACATAGAAATTAAAGAGAAAACAAATTGATTTCAAAATATGAACTCAATTGAGTAAAAGCAATAATATAATGGTAATGACTATACCTGATAGTATAGATAAGCTACGTAAAACAACACCAACAATGGCAGTATTGCCCACAAGGACATTGTGCTGACAATGCCTATGAGGATGAAGGTTGAAAGAAGCTGGGACACTTGACCTAGAAACATATTCACAAATGGAGCTACATTCCGATCAAGGTCACCTAGATCCTTTGCAAACCTGTTGATAACTCTTCCAAGTGGATTTGTCTGGAAAAACACCATCGGAGCCCGTAATATGGAGCTAAGCATGGCTTCGTGCAACCTTCTGGCAGCATAAAGACTTGATATGATTAACCAGTAAGAATTTGTTAAAGTCACCAAAACCTGAAACACACAATTCGAAATTAGTACACTCCATAGATGCATTTCAATTAAATTGAGGGCTGAAATGCGATTTTGTAAGAGAACTATACCTGACCAAATGATAGAGCTGCATATATCATATTGTAGAAGGCAGGGTTGTAACCCTCTGTAGCACTTTGATCAGTCCAATGGCTTAACCATGTGCTACTTGATATCCGCAACGTTTCGGTAGCTATATAGCATCCAAATAGTATCATAACCACCCAAAATCCTCCTAATGCATTCTTGTACCTAAAAAGAGCCCAAGACGATAAAGACTACACGAAAAAGGAGCAAATGGAAAAATAAAGGCATAAATATGCACTGCATTCCATATCCCTATGGATGCCGATTACAGCTAAGAATGGCATTTTTCATCACACCCAATTTTTGCAGGTGCAATAAATGGTTTGAAATCACTGTCTTTCAGTTCATTTACATTCATCTAATCTTCTTACCTGACTAGAACACCCAAGCTGACAACCCCTGTTTCCCGTTCTTCTTGTTTAATAAGGATTGATTTTCCTTCTTTTGGTTTACTTCCACTCTTTGCAAAACCATCAACTTCTCCGTTGGCCACTGATTTGGAAGAGGCCTTCTGATCTGTAGTTTCAGTATCTACAAGTTCTTCTTCATACTCCTCCATCTTTCCTGCATTTTCCATAAGCTTCTGGAACAGTGGTCCATGGTTAGAGAGTTCCTCAAAAGTTCCCTCCTCCTTCACTGTACCTTCATGGACCAAAATGATTCTATCAACCTGTGAAAGGAAATGCAGCTGATTCGTAACAAGAACTCGGGTCTTCCCTCTTAATTCTCCCTTGATGCACTTATCAAAAACCTGAGAAATTATAGTAGGGCAGATTAGACAGTTGTAAGATAGTACTAAGATTGTAAATCAAATTTCGAGTTTCAACAACATAAATTGAGATATTTCCATTTTAAGCAACAGTCACTGAACCGAGAAAACTAATTGCATGCTGTATTCAGTATCTCTAAGAACATGAGCATGATAATTTCACCAATAGAATTAACCCCATGGCATATGTGCCCTGTTATGTAACAGATAAATCGCAGATATTAGCAGGTACATGTACATACATACATGTTATATGAAAGAGAGAACAATAGTATTTAAACATAAGAAATGTAAATAGAAGGCATGCCTCATGGCATGTACTGCCAAAGAAAGAGGAAGTAGATTTTTTTTATCAATAAAAATAGGAGACCCAGCTGCAATAAAATCCTAGACATAAAATCACTCTAAATCACAAATTTGATCATATATTCCTATACTACACATGAACTAAACAATTGGCAGATCCTGTGTATACACAGCACTCCAGCATCAGAAACAATTGAATTGGGTGGTAATCAGTGTCAACATTTAACAGTCAAGATTTATATAAGATGTCCAAAAAACAATGCCATAGCATAAATTTACTTTCGAGATAGAACAGTCAAGCAATAGAAATAACAGGAAGTCTCTTTATAGTGGAGTCAGTTGACACGAAGATAACCTGTCTAGCAACATGCGCATCCAGAGCACTTAGGGGGTCATCAAAGATGTACACATCAGAATTGGAGTACGCAGCCCTAGCCATGGAAACTCTCTGCTTTTGGCCACCGCTGATGTTTACCCCTCTTTCCCCAATTTCAGTAAGATCACCACCCTAGTCATTGAGTATGTGAGTAAAAAGAAGGAAGCAAGCCAACCAACATAAATCCAAGAATTAAACAGAGCATTCAATATAAGTAACTCAAGGTCATTGCTCATATACACTCACAGGAAGTAACTCAAGGTCATGTTGCAGTTCAGTCACATTTATTGCCCTTTGATATCTTGTTGCGTCAAAGACAGAACCAAACAAAACATTATCCCGTACCTGAATAAATAAATAAAGTTTCAGATATCAAAATTTCACCTTGGCAATTAATGTTTAGTAAAACGGGTTACTTTGGTAAAACCGCAAAAGTCCAATTTTGACAGGAACAACACTAGAATCACCAAAAACACTGCACCTAAGTCTTGTCCTTCTTGAAATTAAAACCATTTAGCCCCTACACAAGTAATTTCCAAAACTTCTATTACAAAGTATAAATAATAGATTTTTAACTCACATCCTCAAAAACAGAAAGTGTTGATTGCCAAATTCACATCGAAGAACTTCAAAACTACAGGAAATCATCAGAAAAGGGCATACGGAGTGGTACATTTCTAGGATAATCTTAAAATTTGGGCTTTAGAACAAAACTTAACATAAAACTGGTTTATAAAACAAGACTGATTTTTAAAGCGAAGACTATTTGATAGGAACTTGGGTATAATGGGGTGCCCAAATCCCATATTGGAGTAGTACGGAATGCTCGGTGGAATATTTAAATGTTTGGTTCATCTCTTCAATAGCTAGCTTTTGAGGATAGGTTCCCCAACTGCTGGGGTACTTATCAATGTCCCAAGCTGTGTAAGCACTGCATTGCTCACATATCTCAACACCCCCCACAAGACATCTTCAATGTCGATAAATGTGGGTGGCCCAAGGCAAATAAGAGTGGCTCAATAGTAGATCTAAGAAATATTTTGGTACCATATTAAAACTTAACTGTGTAACTCCATTAAACAAAAATTATCAGGATAAGACTGCCCAAGCCTTTGTTATATCTGGTCAATCTTGGATTTCAGCAAATACCACCTGGGAATGCCTCCTCCCAACCATGATTGCAGCTTAATTTTGAATAAGGCTAATGTAAAGAGAGTTAAGTAACAAGTCTTTTATAGATTAGTTGTGATGCATCCAAAGTAAAGATCAAGAATCATTTGTTAATTGAGTTTTTAGTACAAATTGGGGCATATGGTTTGAAACTACATTCTCGTATTCACCATGTTTAGAGGATGCTTCTTTCTAATGTATTACAAAAATGAGACATTTTTTTTATCGGCAAAAAAAAATGAGACATTTGTTATTTCAATTGGGTATGCTTAGATAAAGGGTTTACTGTCAGCATCTTATATTTAAAAAATTTGGCCCATTTACTGGATTTCTGTTTACTTTTCCAACTTATTTTCTCTCTCACCACCTTCCTATCTTCTTTCTCACATTTTTAAAAGTTATGAACTGGTAAATAGACTATAATATTAACTTACGGTTGCATTGAAAATCCATGAAACTTGGGGTACATAAGCAACTGCTCCTCTCAAAACAATGGTTGAATCTCCAATTGCAGGAATTTCTCCAAGCATTGCAGACACTAATGATGTCTTCCCTTCTCCTGTACTGCCAACAACTGCAACTAGACAGCCAACAGGTATTTCCAGATTTATGTTTGACAATGTAGGACGCTCCGCCTGAAGAAAGAAAATTGAACTATCAGCTTTTTTCTAGAAAATTCAAGATGTAAGACCTTCAGAGTTCCTAAGGATATAAAATACAACAATATTCGGTATGGCACACACTTCTGGAAAAAAATATTTTAATGCTAGATTAACATGAATTCATTTCAATTGATAAAAAAAAGTTGTTTTCCAGCACGGGGGTGCCAGTGCCCGTGAACAGATGTCCTTTCTGCAACCACAGATATATGCACTTATTGATGAAATATATAAGCATCAGAATGTCAAAAGGACATCGACCTTTGCATCCCAAGAAAAGTATCCATTCTTGATTGAGATAGCTGGTAAAATTGGATCAAGAGGTGGATTTGGTAGAAGTATTCTCTCTTCTGCTAAGAGCAAATCTTCCAGTCGTTTCAAAGATACATTCGCATTAACCACCTTTAACACAAAAAAAGAAGAATTAGGTCAAAGTGAACTACTTGGTGCAGTATTATTTCCCACTTAACTCATTTAAGATAACATAAAAAGTAAGCAGGTTTTTCATTTCCCCCTTTTCATAAACTAATCAAGTTCGTTCACTCTGTCGATTATACAATAATTAAATTTTGTATGAGAATAAGGAATGGAGGAGAGTACAAAATACATACAAAGGCATCTGGCTGCAAAATTAACGAAACAAAAAGAAAGGTGAAAATGAGAATAACCTGACCTGAGTTATAGTATTAGGAAGCATGAAGAGAGGAAATCGGAGCACAGCAAACAGAGAAAGTGATGTAAAAGCTCTAGCAGGTGTCAGATCCCCTCCAAGCAAGGTGAAGACTCCAAATGTAATCACAGTTACAAAAACTGGAATGCTATTTAGTATAAATCCATTGCACTGCCAAAAACAAAGTCAATAAATACAAGGGTGGAATCAAGAATCAATACCAGGATAAAAACTACTTGATTTCCATGCTAAACATCTATATTTTACGAAATTGCAACAGTGGAAAACTGTACATCAAGATAATTCTGCACTAAAATCTTACAGTAATTATGTATCTGTGCTTTGTAGAGTGGGAACTCTTAGACCTTTCACTGCAATTTTACTTTATTTAAAAAGGGAAGTGAAAGGAAAAATCATTCCTTTAGAAAAGTTGGCTGCTAAGTGGTAAAGTAAAAATTGTTCTTTGTTCAGAAATAATCCATCTATCATTCATCACATGTTACATTTCTCTTACTCGTATTGAAAAATTGATTCTGTCAGCTACACAATTGAGCAGGTAATCAGTTTCAGTATTGTATTTAATTACAATTTCAAGTCACTTTCAATACTGCCATAGATGTCCATTAAAATAGTTGTCCAGAATGTTGTCTCTTATCCATTTATCAAACCTAATCATCAAGTGCATATTTGTTTCATTAATAAGAATCATTTGTTGGACGGGAAGCAATCCATTATGGCAATGAATTCATCATGGTTTCTTCATTCAGCTTTAGATAGAAACAATTGTAAGAGGAAGAAAGTTATAGAGGCTATTACTCGATGGAAACTATATTTATGTCGCAAATATTTAGCAGTTTACAGTAGTCGCTTATACTACCAGCCCACTGAAGTGCAACCTGAGATTAGTTAAATTCTAACACAGCCAAGATGAAAACAATTGTAACACTAATATCTTGAATTGTATGTCATACCGCTCCAAGTAATGATGCTTTACGAAACCATGATAATTCATCATTTCTGACGATCTGTACTTTAGACTGGAAACTACTCTCCCATGCATAATACCTAATCCAAGAACCCATAACCAACAACAAAACTGTAACAACTTGACATTTTATATATGAAAGAATAATATAAATGATACTTGCAATTAATGATTAATGGCAAAAGACATACTTTACGGTGTCCATGGCAGCTAAGATTTCATTCATAAGACCAATTCTTTTGTCTGTACGCTGTAATCCCTCCTTGGACAACTTCTGCATTCTACTGATGATAAATGTCTGCTTCCACAAACACATTACTAAAGTCAGAAAATCAAATTAATTTGTGTTTTCAGTAAGCTTCTATAATGATACACAAAGGCCAGACCACTGATATCAACCTAAAAATACAATTGTTGATGTAAATTATTAACTTGCAAAAGATACTTATTGGTTTTCCCAAAAGTAGATTTAATGGAATGAAGATTATAAAATCAACATTCAACTCGTGAATTGCCAAGCAATTTTTTTAATCATGAATCATAATTGTTAGCGATTCAGGACAACAAAAATAACTTCCACATATATGCTATATTAAATTATAAGTTTATATAGAAGTTTGAAAAGCCTTTATTTTGAAAATTTGGAGGTGAAGCAATGGATCAGCCAAATAGAGCTCATGCATGAATTGAGTGACAAACGAAATAGTAGAATAATCAAATAGGATAAGTTCAAAAGAGATCCTTCAACTCCTTTCCGCTTAACAATGTAATCTCAAGTGACTTTTCAATTTCTTACATGAGAATTAGTGAAAGAGGAGTTAAAAAGATAGAAAATAACCAATTGTAGTATTATGTGATTTGTATCTATAATGAGATTGTACCAATTCATTCATGTATAGTAAGTTTTAAAATGATTTGAGATTCACCTTATGATAGAATCACTAACTAGCTGAACCATACAATTCAAATCATGAATTGCAAGATCTATAACTACATGAAACTCCAGGAAGGAATCAAATGATAAGTTTGGGAGAGGAAGGAAAGAAATATACTGTAATCTGATACACTAGTTTAATTTAATTACCTTCCTGAGAGTATATTTATTTATACTAATAAATTACAATGCCGTGATAATGTAGAAAAAATAAGTAGGTGGACTCCTGTACCTGTAACGGAAACATAAGAACTAGCAGCAAGGCACCAAGAAGGGAAGCAACACCAAGTTGTTGGTAAAGAAGAACCAAAGCAACAATAATTCGAAGTGGAGCCGACCACAAAGAGTGAAGTGACTGACATATTTGCTGTCCAAGAGAAAAAATATAATTGTCACTTGGCATGGGGTGAGATTAATCGCAGAAGCACTATTACATCAAACATACTGCTAAGGAAGTTTATAGCATACAAAGAGTTTCAAGATTTTGTTTACAAGTAAATTAAATTAGTATCTCTTGTTTCAGACTCCACAACCATTCCCCCGAGTATGTTCAAACTTATAAGAATAATATAAAAGTTGTTTTGGGGTTGCTTAATTGAAATTTATACATCAGACACCAGAGACAAAAGCATACCTGAAGAGCCTCACAGTCAGTAGTCATCAAGTTGGTTATTTTTCCAGTTGCAAATTGCTTTCGTGCTTCATGAGTAAGCCTTAGAGACTTGCGAAATACAGCAGCCACCTTCAAGGAAGAAAACAAGAGGAAAAAATAAATGGAATACCAAACTCAACATGTTAAATGCAACTACTTGCTGAGTTCGATGAATTTCCATAGAAACATGTACTGTCTTACAATTTGGGTTTTAAATTTCAGTAGACATTCATTGTCTAATAACAACAAAACTTGCTTGTAAGGTGCCAAAGCAATATGAATTTTATTTAAGTCATTCAAGTCAATGTAGAGAACTAAATCTCTACACTTGAGGTTGAAATTAAGGAAACAATAAAAGAGACTGCAACTAAAGTGGCTAGGGGTGTCCACAATTAAGTGTGATCCCAATACATTGTCATTCCTAAGATAAGGTTGATGACCCAAAATACTTACATGGGTAGATTTTTAGCAAGAAGCATAGAACTAATGCTCCAAAATCTATGTACCAAAGATGTCGAAGCTGGCAATTTCAAAGCAGTTGACTAAGTGACCTCATTGGCTTGAATACAACAAAAACACCTTAATCCACCCTTGGACTCGGTAAGAATAGAAAGTTAAAAGGTACAGCAAATGCAGAGGAAGGATGGATTAAAAACAGATACTTTTAGAATAAAAAGACTCTATTACAAATCTAATAATCTTTTAATATAAAATCATTGTTACCTATTAAATGGCTTAAACATTTAGGTCAAGTAGTCCTTCGACAAACAAAGAAACAGGAAATAAAGGTGTGAATAAATGTATGTAAAATAGAAAGGGCTTACCAATGTTGATCTTAACCTGAAACCAACACGCATAACATTCTGAAAATATTGAGCTTCACATAACACGCCAAAGACCTGCCAAAGAGAAATTTAGATAGGCTCTTGATAAGTAAAAACATGCAAAAATATAAATTACGAGCACATAATTCCATCACGTCACCATCGATATCAGACAAATTTACCACAAAAATGTGGTTATTGTTTGCCAACACTTGGAAACATGCAGAAGCAAATGCTAAACATGTACAAGAACAATAGTAAAATCTTTGCAATCAGCATAATATCGCAAATTAAAAATACAAGCATCAGAATGAATTTAATAAAATCAATTATTACCAATCAAGAGTTTAAATAATTGGAATCATACCACTCCAACAAATATTGAGAAGGCATAAACATAGCCAGTCCAGGACGGGTCACCATTTTGCATAGCCTGCAGACAATTTGTAGGACAAGTCAAATGACATTACGACAATTGTTAAAAATAAAACTAAAAAGATGTTTAGAGAATAATTTTGTCTTTGCATGCGTAATAAATTTTTGGATGATCTTCACATTAGACCACTAAATGTGCACGATCAGCATCTAAACAGTGACAATCCAGGGAAATAGCAACTAACCTGTAGCAGCTGATTCAATATAAGTGGGCCCAAAAATTGGGAAATATCATTGCCGATCTACATGTTGTAAGCAAAAGAAAAAAATCAGACATAAAGTTTTCAATTCAGCAGTTTACCCATGCAAAAGTACAGTTTCAAATATTCAAATGAAATGGTCTTCATATATTTTACACTGAAGGTATAACAGAGGATTGCCAGTAAACCAAGCCTGGATAATTACATAGCTTTACAACCCATTGGATATATGTCCATGAGCTCTAATAGTGACTTAAATTGCTAGTTGATATTATGGTACCTTCTAAGTGGATGCATAAATACTTTAAGCATCATAATGTTCACCTCAGCAGTAGTAGATATATAACAAAACGAATTACCAACCTAAAATCTTCTATATATTCTTCTGCTAGACAGTGGATAATGTTTGTAACAAACAAATTATTAGCATTTATTGAGAAATCATATATATTGTAGAAAGAAAAGAAAAAACAGACAACTATCCTAACGAAATCAGAAAAACTCACATACAGACAACATATCCTATCTAATTTAATCCATGATTTATCCATGAAATCTATCAACAAAATTTGAAGGTCACCTTGCAAAATCCTCCCCACCAAAACCTACAGGAATCAAAATGAATATAAATTAATGAAATGCGTATAATGATAAACATTGATAAGGAATAAAAACAACTGCAGTTTAATACTGAACAACAAGGGAAGTGCATTCCCTGTCATAAACATATTTTACTACGTAGAAGTATATTTACTCGTTAACATATGCAAATCAACTTCACAGCACTAAGTACTATTGATGTTACATTTCTTCTCTGATTATGAACTAGTAGTAGATGGTACTAACCCCATTCTAAAGTTAAAGCACCCCAACAATATATAGGGTTACATAGCCCAAAATATACAAAGTTAAAAGGATGACTACATATAGTCCACTACCCTCCTATTTAATTTATCTGTTTCTTAAACTCTGAGAATTGATATTACCAACCATTTATTTTTACATTATCCAACTGCTAGAAACTTATAGTCTAGGCATGCTGGTATTTTGGGTGAATTTTTAATATACATAAAGAATTTTACTAGGAAAGAGATAAAAACTATAAAGGTATGACAATAAGATATCCTTTGGCTATAAGTTACAGCAAACGACAAGGTTATAACATAAGAGACTAGCTAAGGATAGATTCATTTTCTTTGTATCCCTTCTAATGAAATCTCTTGAAATTAGATAAAGGAGGAAATGCAAAGAGAAGAGAAAGTAATTGAGGCAAGTTCTATGAATTAAGGATGTTCTAGACAATAAAATCATGTACAATCTACACAACATTAACTTTGTGATGAAGTTGGACATTGATAAAAGAATGTCTGACCAGACAAAAGATTAGAGCTTGTAATATAAATTAAGTTAATTGAGGTATAGGCTAGGGGTAGCATTATGAATATTATAAACTGTTAAAAATAAAAAATGTGCCATGAATTAAGGAGGAATTGGCCCCAAATCAAGGGTGGTAATTCTGGATTCATTCATGGTACCGATTAGAGCTTTTTTTTATGATGAAAGGTTTCACTACAGAAAGCATCATTATGAAGCTTAGAAATCAAATCCAACTAGGTTGGCACCCCAAAGCTTCAACAATCATGTGCTTCTAGAGGAATATGCAATAAAAAGAAAAGATACAAGATATTACAACCAACCATAGGGAGGGGGGGTAGAGCCAACACCAAACCCATGTAGCAATCAATTAGAACTTGATTGAAGAACGAATAATTGAAAAACCACCATCCTAATATTTATCTAGGATCTACTATAAGTTGAGATATCAGACGTAGGCTACCAATCAATTAACACACGTTCTTCCACCTCTTGATTTTCTGTTTTGTCTACATAACACTTACTAATCTAGTTTTTCAGCAGGATGAGAAAGGGAACATAACAAAAGGGCATTGGGATCTATTATTCCTCATTTATCCATACCTTCCTCCAAGGCTTGCATTTAATGCTCTTAAAAGCCAGGGTTTTGGCTTCCGAGATTCCACAGCCCAACATTTCTGGAACCTACAGAGTCAAGAGGTACTATAAAGCAAAAATAAAAGGTGATTACTTAGTAGAAAGATAGCATTTTAAGAGAAAAAATACTTATTGATTAGTGTATCTGTCCGTTCCCATGTATCTAATTTCCATATATCCCTCTCATTCAGTGGTCTTTCATATCCTAGTTTCATGAGGGGATTCAACCAAGAAAACACTATTCCTGCCAATGGAAGAAGCCATCAAAAACAAGTTAATCAGAGAGTATAATTTAAAGGATGCTGGTACAGTGGAGTGCATGCTAATAATATCAAAAACATTTAATACTACCAGCAGAAAACGTGAAAAAATAATAGCTTATTCAACCCAGAGTGTGCTGCTCCAAATCCTCTTCACAATAATTATTAAAGCATTTTCCAAAAAGTATCCACAATGTTTTTAACTGTTCGAAAAATTTATACAAAATGTGTGATACATACTTGAAAATATGTTGGCACTCCTCTCAGGACATATCATATCTCCTCCAGGAAGTTCATCATATGCAACTTCAACAATCATGTCACTCCCAATAGGCGTATAACCTGGATAAGGATCCAAAGTAGGAAGATACACAAGCAAAAGTATTCCAAACAAAACCTGGACCCAAAAAGAGAAAACACATAAACTCTTTATGAAAAGAAAAAATTATTAGGGTTCTAAGTAGGGGAGGATAACAACATGTCCAATGAAGGTAGAAGGGGAAAAAACAAGGAGGAAGAGGTTCAATGGTGCTGCAAAAATTTTCAATCAAACCGTAAATGCAAAATAGCAACCCCTCAAAGCAAACTTGAGAATTACAATAAAGAAAATTCATAAAGACAACCTTAAAAATAATGCAAGTTTTGCACTCCTACAAAATGCAACAAAAAATTAAAGCTTCAACACCAGAACCAAATTTTCCATCAGGTATACAGAATCTAATCCAAAGTAGAAAGGCTACTCTCTTGACGCAATGGAGGCATGTTGTCAAAATGATTACATATACAAGGATCCAGCATGACAGCCTTAAAGTGTAATGTTGGTTTCAAAAGAGATTTGGGACAGGCTTGTTAAAGCTGTACTACAAATAGTTTACTAGTTCAAGTGTGCATATGGGACCTGGCTGAATCAAGTTATTTCTTTTCATCCCCGTCCATATACTACAACATACAGGCTCTGTATTCTTCCTCTTTACACTCATTTATGTAAATCAACATTACAAGTAACTAGCAACAAGACATATTAAAACAGTAAAACCACATACTTCCAAAAAGGTTAGCTCCAAAGTCTGAAACAGTAATGAAAGTGACTGCTAATTTTAAATGCACAACATTCATTTTGAAAGCTTTACAAGGGCCACAAGGATCATTGGCAGCCTCAAGGAGACTCAAAAGTGTATTTCAGACAAGCAAAAACGATATAAAGTATAATGGATCACAAGACAATAAATTGAAGAGCACATGATACCTGAGCAACCACCTCGCTGATGTACAAATACAGCACAGAACTGCAAAGGAAACCAAATGTCAGCTTCTTTTGTTTTATATAATGGGAGTGGGACAGTCTAAAATAATATACTACAGATGCATACAAAGACTTATGTAATTGCATGGACCCAAAATAAACCAATCCTTAGATTTTGTGTCCCTTGCAATGCTGAGGATTTGGAAATAGAGAGAGATGTGACTCAATTTTTAAACGAGCTCTACTTTACCACACATTCCCTCCATTAATGTTTAAAAAGGTATAAGAATATATTACTAATATTTTTCCTCCCCTCCTTTATTAATCAACTTGTTTATTTTAACCGTTCATCCTTTCTAACATATTGTCTTCCTCCATTCTTGTACGTACTAAGTTTTATCTTTCTAGTCAAATATACATTTACTGCGAAAGTACAGACTTAGTGAAATCTCAATAGTCAATGCATGCCATGTTATTATTAACCAACAAACCTGCTATAGAAGTCCTTCAAAGAAATGATGAGATTGAACATTACAGCATCCGCTACAATAGCATAAATCACACTAAATCGGACGAACCATCGGGATTCTCGGATGTAGACTTTAGTCTCAACCCCAATCAAAATAAGCATAGAGCACCACGTAAGAGCCTCAATGATCAGTGAAACTATCTGTGAATAAATTATATCACAGCTTTAACGAAGAGAATATAAATCTTCCAGAAAATTCAAAGAAGGTGAACAAGATATATATATATATATATATATCTATATATATATATATATACATATATATAACTATGTGCAGCAACCAGAATCATAGCTCACCTCAAATGGAGCAAATTGAGTCTGGCCATCCAAATTTAGAACTGATACTCCCATGATCAATCTGTATAATGGCTCCGCCACACAATATAAAGCTAACAATCCCAGGACATAATTGTAAATGTTGGACCTTAAACGGAACCTCTTCACCTTGAAATCCTTGTTAATCAACCAAATGCGGTATATGCACAGGCCTAGAAGTATCAAATAAGAAATGGAGATGACAAGAGAATCAACCGCACAAGGAGTGTAAGCACCAAAACTATTCTCCACTGCTTTAGTCCATACTCCATTCTTAACTGGCCGACAATACCAATCCAATGGCTCAAAAGCCATTTTTATTGACTGATTTATTGGATAAGTTTAAGCAAAACACATCACAAAATCGACTCTCTTCAATCTTCAAATGATGAACCTAAAACCAAAAGAATTCCAGAATTAACTGCTTCTGCATACCAACCACAAGTGAGTCAATAATAGAACATCCAAACTGTCATTATCTCCTAGTGCAATTTACAAATTTTATTTCTGATTTCTAGTTCAATCATCTTACGAGATTCCTCATCCGTTTCCTGGATTCCCTAAGGAACTGACATGAAAAACTCATCACTGAATTTCTCCCCAGTTCCATGTTTTATTGGTACACCAAACTAAATTTAAAATCACTAAGGAAGCTGAAACAAAAATACGAACAAAACTTTATGCAATCATACAAGGGTGTTTACTATTGTTTTCCAGGCAGAATAGAGGTTTCACCTGTTACGGATATTACGAAGGTAAACTCACAGTTCTGATTTGAAAAAAACACTAAAACATTGCCCAAAGCGTGTCAAAGTTTTATTCTTAAAATAATTAAACAACAAATTGGAAATGAAGAGAACTGATTTCCACAACTCCCCTGCATACATACACTGCACCTCTATGTACTCTAGTTTAGCAAATAGAATCTGAATCAATTCCTGTCTTTCAAGCTTTCACTTTATTTTATCACTCAGAATCTACACTCCACACTCTAATCTCTAGCGCAAAATCTTGAGCTGAACAGGATGTCAAAGATAACTAAAAGAACACAGATAAACAACGTGAAATACAAAAGTATGAAATAAACTAAACAGAAGATAGAGGTCAAAACATGGATTTGAGTGAAATTTTCCGCATCGCAAATGGAGAACAAATAAAGCGTGAGAAAGAAGAAGAGCGAAGTGCCGGCGAGAAGTATGAACAGAAAATAAGGGAAAAGGTTTAAAAGTTGGGAGAAGAAAACAAGAACATCGGAAGATAAGGTGGAGAAAGAGAAAGCGAATCTAACCAGCTTCACTGAGGTGTGGCCCTAAAAAAAAGTGGAGAGGAAAATGATATAACAAGATTCCGCTTTCCCTCTGCACGCTGATATTAAATAAGTACAGAAAAGAAAAGAAAAAATACTTGAAAAGAGAACTCAAAATCAAATGTTTAATTCTTCCGAGACCCGAACTAAATCAGTGATTGGTGGTGGTGTGCTGTTGACCATGTGGTATGTGTCCCTTTCTTTATATGTACATACATAAACATTTTCACAATCACATGCGTCAGAGCTTACGCATCCTCTCACTTTCCTTCCACTTTGGCCTTCGATCAAATCGGATTTTGTCCTTTATTTATAATTCATATAATTATATTTTTTAGCAAATGTGCAATCTTACTTTATTTATTTATTTAGTATTATTATTTGTTTATAATTCCAAAAATCAATACATTATTTGAGATCAAATCAGACAAATTCACTTTTAGATGTGTAAAATATTGAGTATACGGAACTTAATATAGCATGACGTATATTGTGGATTCTTATTATCATGTCATACAATACACTTAATAGATGAATGATTCTTTAGATATGTCATAAAAAAATTTAATTCCTGACAATATAAACAAAAATATTATTCGAATTGACATATTATTTCAGCAATCTTTACTCCAAAATAACAAAATTATTTTATCAATCCTTACCTTAATATTATTTCATATTTTTGTTACTTAATTATATTTCATATTTTTTGTGAAAAATATATTTTCTAAGATATTATTCCAGCAAAAATTATATAAACATAAATTACACATATATAAGTAAATAATATAAACTTAATTATAGTATGTCTGAGTCTAAGATGAATTATACATGTTTAGAATATTGATTTTGGATGTTGTGGTGTTTTAGGTTGTCCCGTTTTTTTCTCGAGAAGAATATCAAACAAAATAAATTATTGTTCGTGGTTTATTTTCAAGTGGAAATCAAAGCTAAATAAACATGACTTGTTTTCGTTAATTGTAGGCATTTTTTCCTTAATAAAATTGATCATTCCAAGTCAACTATATTTGTTAAGTTTCACTCGATAAAATTTGATATATTTTTCAAGTTGAAAAATTTAAACAAGTGAAAATACAATGGATGGAAATATTCTAATATGCTATTTGACTAATGATTATTGTTATGTATGTCTGTGAATTTTTTTTAATGAATTAATACATCTTAGGTATTTATTGAATTATAATTACTGTAGTTCATAATTGACTTTGGTCTCTTAACCTCACATATTAAAGAATTTGATGTATAATAAAAATCTCATTGCTTTTATTCTACAAAAATTTAAGTATGTATCTAAATTTCATATAAAAAGATTAAATAATATATAAGGAGAAAAAAATTATAAACTCATCGACTATGTTGTTGGTTCGAAGTAATATTAATTATTTAAATAGATTTTATTCAAATTTGTGATTGAATATTTTCTTGTGACATTAATTTAGGTGTATGCATGCAAGAGCGGACCTTCGTTATGATTAAGGGGAGCCTAGCTCCTAAAGATGTCAAAATGGGTTTTAATCCGTGAGCCAACCCGGTTCACCACGGGTTCGAGCCGGGTTGGGTTAAGAAAAATTCAACTTTTTCAAAAGTGGGTTGAACTCAACCCGGCTCACTTAATCCACGGGTTAAACGGGTTCGAGCCGGGTTGAAGGTGGGTTGACCCACTTAATCCACCAACATTTTTTTACAATTTTTTAAATTTTTTTTTAAATTTTTTTTAATAATTATTTACTACTCCTATTATATTTGTTCACAATTTCATATTTTTAAATGCTAGAATGTTGTTTAATTATATTTGAATAGTTTGAATGTTTAATTAATTTGATTG
>Ga0214545_1000580_pt1 | contig 59781 bp, 32 predicted proteins | sample CNSS4metaG_FD_160064 | JGI IMG/M metagenome (GOLD analysis project Ga0214545, IMG submission 160064) | Root nodule microbial communities from cowpea collected in UCLA plant growth center, Los Angeles, California, USA - CNSS4 | ecosystem: Host-associated > Plants > Roots > Nodule | place: USA... | reverse complement strand
ATATTTTACATTAAACTTTATTTAAATTTTATTTTAAAATTATAAATATATAGATTAATAAATTTATATTCGAAATAGTTGTATAATATTCAATATCAACAATATTTTAGAGTTGGCTTAAAAATAACAATTTTATAAATTCAAATGTAAAATTTTAAAATAATTTTATAACAAATTAAAATAAATATATTTAAAATTTTAATATTAAATACAATTAATATTACTAAAATATTTAATAAAAATATCAATTTTAATAAAAATAATCATAATATTATATAAAAGTAAAATTTGTTCTAAATTTGGAGAACACGAAATTAAATTTTTTTAAAAATATTTGGGACCGAAATCAAATCAAATTAACAAATATGAGGACCAAATTGAGATTCAAACAATAATTTGACACGTGTCACAATATTAGATTGACACGTGACACACTACAGACGTGACACGTGGCATAAATATTTTTTTTAAAAAAACTTAAAATTTTAAAAAAAAATTCAAAAATTCAAAAAAATTCAAAAAATTCAAAAAAATTCAAAAATTCAAAAAAACGAGAAGCTGACACGTGGCACCTACTTAACGGTGTTAGTTCTCTACTAACGGAAAGGACCTAATTGATACTAATTTACAAAAATGATGACCTAATTGAGACTAATAAAAATACGATGACCAAATCGAGATTTTGCGATATAAATGAGGACCAACGAAGTATTTTAACCTAAATAATAAGAATATAAGACAAAAATAAAAATGAAAAAAGGTTCACACAGAGTCGGGTAAACATACTTTTTTCTCTCGTAGAACGCTGTCCTTAGAGAGAAAACGCTCCTACAACATAGGACAAAACAAAATATTATATGTGTTTCTCTCCCAAAATACAACAACATGTTAGATTGATCGAGTGAAGTAAAGAATATTTGAACCTTATAAACATCAATGTTTAAAAGACTGGAAACAGTTTTCTATAAGTTGTTGTTGTGGTACTTGTTTTGTCTTTTCCTCATGAAAATAGTAGTATTTATAGGTAAAAGGGAGTAGAATATATGTAAATTACAATAAATATGATTAAATAAAATAGTAATGATTAATAAAGTTCAAACTGTTATAACTTAGAACTTATCCATAAGATAAAAGTCCATAAAAATATGTAGAATAATTTATTTATTTTTTAAACTATAATAAATATTTCCAAGATACTTGAACTAATACACAAACACCTGAGGATAAGAGTCTCAAAGTGAGTCAACCCGGCTCACATGGATTGGCTCACCATAGATTGAGCTAAAAATATGTCAACTCAACCCAACTCACTTGTTGGTAAGTCATAAATTTTGTAACTGAGCTTGACCCACCGTAAGTTGTTGGGTTAATGGTTTGACTTAGCTACGAATGTTTTATTTTTACAATTTATTTTATATATTTATTGCACTACAATGGAAATGAATTGACTTGACTCATTTTTTTTATGATAATGAAATCAAAGTATTCACCAAATTCTTCAAATATCATTATATAGATAATAGTTGAAAATTAAATTATCAATGTATAAATATAACTTAGCAAACAAATAAATTAAACATATCAATTATTCAAACATTATTGAACAACATTCTAATATTTAAAAATATCAAATTATAAACTTATATAATTTGGAGTTGTAAGTAATTATAACAAAAAACTTATAAGAAAATGATAAAAAACTCATAAAGTGTTGTTGGTGGGTTACGAGTCAACTCTCTTTAAACTTGACTCGAACCCGTTTAACATGTGAGTTAAACAAGTCAGATTCAATTTAACCCACATTTAAAAATAATAAATTTTTTCAATCCAACTCGATTTAAACTCATTATAAACCAAATTAACTTATAAATTAAAACTCATTTTAACATCGTACATGTGAATCACATTGTGATCTAAAGGTGATCTAAAGGTGGTACTCCTAGTCACCCTACCCACAAGTATCCACCCTACCCACAAGATTGTACTAGTGTTGATCCTACCCATCTAATCTACTTCATTGTAACCTCTAATTGTACCAAGTCCTACATTACTTACCTTAAAGTAGACGTACATAACTACCCAATAATCCCTTAATTTTATCTTTATAAAAATTAAAACACACCTAACAAATATATGATTAATTTGTTATTTAGCAAGAAATTCTCATTTTTTGAGCGAAAATCTACCCAAAAAAATAAAATGGTTTCCTACTTTATTTTCGCTTAAGCAAAACTTTTTGTCTCTAATAAAAAATTTGTCGGTAATTCGCTTGAGTAAAAATTTGTACTGCCAGAACTTTCACTTGAGCTTAAATTTCGCCTCCTTGGATCACATCAAAATTACCACATTTTCGCTTGAATGAAAATGATAGCTCTTTGAATCATATCAACACTGTCAAAGTTTGGCTTCATCGAAAATAAGTTTTTGGCAAAACCTTCTCATCCAGAAAACCTCCATATTTGTCCCAACAACCAAGTTTTTCATCCTAAAACATTACCAGACAATCAAATACTGACTTAGGCATCAAAATCTAAGTTAAGTGAGTTGTCATTTGTGAGTTGTCATTTAAAAAATAATATATAGTATGTACTATATATTTTGTTTATAACAATGTAATATTTATATTTTGTTTTTTTTATAAGTCACATAATATAAAAATTAAATTTATAAAATTTAATAAAATTGCAAATCATGGAACTAAAAAGTTGTATTTTAAATCTTAAAAAGGTACAGAATATAAATAAAATATATTAAAATATAAGTGTTATGATATTTTGTAATAAAAGAAAAAAAATAATAAACTAGTCTTACCAATAATATTACATAAGGATATATAATTTTTAGGCTTCATTACTTCTTCTATCTATATTTTAATTAAAAAGTTGTAAGTAGATCTTCATTTTATATTTTTATTTTTGTTTCAATTAAGTAAATCAAATCATTTTCATTAACAGTGTTAAAAACAAGTCATGTGTTTGTAGTTTTTCTTTCTTTTCCTTCTTTTTTGCAAAAGTTTTTGTGGTCTATGTATTGAGTTTCATCGTGTAATCGTGTAACATGTGACTTTAGCAATGTTATGCGACAGGACAATATCATATAAGAATTCCAAATGTTATTATTTTGTATTTAATTGAGACCATATATATATATATATATTTTGATATATATTAAATTTAATTCAGTCTTATTTTATTTTAAATAAAATAATATTATTTCTGTTTAAATTGAAACTAAATTTATAAATGCTACAGTGATATATACTTTTGTTAAATTTGATGACTTTTTATATAATTTTATATAAATGGTACCTAAATTTTTTTCAGTTTAATTTAATATGTTAAAAATTAATTTTAATATGGAGAAAGGTATAATTAAGTCTACTTTATAAAATGAAGTGATATAATGTCACATGTGTAACAGTGATGAGATTGTAGCCATGGAAGGTGGAAAGCTAACGTCTATTGTGGTATCTACTGAGTTGACCTCTTTCTTTGGTCTCGTAGAGTTGACTTCTCTTGAGATTCGTAAAGAAATGAATCTCGGATACGGTAAAAATAATTATATAACTATTTTTTATATATGTTTAATAAAGTATATCTAACATATTCTTAATTCATGTTAATAAAAGTATATGAAGTACTAGTAAGTTCTGTATCACGGGTGAAGCTAATGGTTTTTCCTTTTTAAAACCATTAATTTGGAAGCATAGAGTGGACAAAAGGCACGTGGATGAGATGTATTTATACATGGAGGCGCATCTTCCATCTTCGATGTTCGATGTTCGATGTTCTTAAGAGTGGATCAGTCCCAAGAAAATGACGCAGAGTTGGAGAAGTTTACACGATGGTGGCAAATTACAGAGCAAAGCAACCCATGATCCAGTCGTGAATCTAGCAGAGCATCTTGACTCGACCATGCACATGTTTGTCAGTAGTAGGTGGCCCAGAGTGCACAAAAAGAGCAAGACAACCTTTGCAAACCATCTTCAATGGAAAAAATATAACATCAAATTTTTATTAATAAAATAATTATATTAATTCCATGTAGATATGAATTTCTTTAAATTTTAAGAACCATTTATGTAACAAATTATATTCAATGTTAAACAATTCATATTAATAAAATATATATTAACTTTATTTGAATAACATTTTTTTGTTATAGAGCGCATTATATAGTCACTAACATTCACTCGCTAGGTTATTCTAGACAATGTGAGACTTTTCAAGACATGTTATTTTCATTAGGCCAGCATTCTGCATCATGATTAAAATAAACACATTTTTGTTGCCTATACCATCAATCATACTCCACCATGAAGTATCACTTGGAATCAAATCGCCTCGAGAATTTCCATTTAGAATCAAACTATTCCAAATATTTTCACTTGGAATCAAACCATCCGATTCCGAAGAATTTTTACTTGGAATCAAACTATCCCAAGAATTTTCACTCGGAATCAAACCATCCCAAGAATTTTCACTTGAAATTAAACCATTTGAAGAATTTCCACTTGGAATCAAACCATCCCAATCATTTCCACTTCGAATTAAGTTGTCCCAAGAATTTCCAGGCACCCTGCATCAATGCTAACCAATCGTGTATAATCACCACACACCTTGCATAAATACTAGCGAATGCCTACGCATAAATACAATACACCTTGTATCAATGCTAACCAATATCCATGCATAATTCCCATGCACATTGCATCAATATTAGACAATACCCAAGTATAAAATTACCCCTAGGAAATATTCATCCTAACATTCAACACTCAACTAATCAGAGTCCGCCACATCATCATCCACATATCGTTATAGCAAACGCCAGCATAACGAAGCAAGCCCAGATCCCTAAATCAGATCTATCGCTATAAAGACCCATCCTTTTCTGTGGATATTTCTCGCATTTTTTCACAAAAGATCACCATCTCCTAATGAGAGAGACACTCTTATCCGAATCTGAATCATTTTTTCGTGATGCATCTCTTGTTGGAAATATTTTAATATAATTTAAAAAATGTATAATTAAAATATTATCTTAAGGTTACTAATATTTTTATGGACTTTTAATTTGATGAGTTAATGTTATTTATGTTTAACGACTATATTTTTTATTACAATTGACTTTTGTGTCTTCTTTTGTTTACCTATAAATATCACCTAGGTGCATGGGGAGAGACACAATAAACACTAAAGTTTTCTCAAAATGTTCTTATTTTCTTATCTATACTATCTCTTAAAATAGTGGTGTGCATAAGGTTCAAAGATCTTTTGTTGTATCTTGGGAGAGAAACGCAAATGATTTCGTTTTGCCTTGTGCAGTAGGGATGTTTTCTCTCTAAGGATAGCGTTATACGTGCCTTAGCCAAGGATTTGTCTATCCTTTCCTCATTTATTTTCTATCAATTATTGTTATTATAATGGTTGGGTCTTTGATTAATATTGGTTTATATATATATATATATATATATATATATATATATATATATATATATATATATTTTAGTGTTATTATTGTTCTAATAATTATTATATTTTTTTAATTTTATATTAGTAATGTTATTTGTTTAATCATTTTTCTAACATTCTTATAGTGAAAATATTCTTTGTTATTTTTATTGTACATTAGTCATTATCGTTATTCATTTGTAAAATTAAAGACAATATAGAGTAGATGACTCAAAACACATCTTATGTACCAATGTGTTTGTTATAAGTATAATTAAATCAGTCTCAACTAAGCCTAAAAATTTATGTATAATTGTTTATATTTCTATTGATAACAATAAATGAAACTATAGATAAATGAAATTCTAGCTCACTGAATAATTTTTTGTGATGTCTAAAGTTAATGTTTTTTTTCTATTATATTAATTTATGCTTTAATATCTTCTACTCTTACAACAGAGAAAGATGTTTTATATCATGAATATATTTTAAGTGTTTTGTATGAAAAACAATTATAAAATAAGTTTTCATACTAAAACTACTATTGAGTTATGGAACGCACTTCAACTAAACAATGCATTTGGAAGGAAAAAAGTTTATCTTGATATTTATATGAAAAAAAAAACCTAATTGATAATAAATCTATTTGTTTATCAAATTTATGAATTTAAAAATATTGTTTATAACATTAAATTAAAATGAATTATTTTAATTGACATCATGTTTATGATCATTTATGTGCTGAAAAAAAAATCATATCAGAATTTGAGGAGATGATCAAGTAAAATTAAACTTGTCTTCTAGAAATCATTATTTTTTTTCTTTTAAAAGGAGTATGTTTATGAATTTAGAAACTTTCTTGTTATTCAACAAGGTTATGAAGTGGTTTTTTGAGTGCAATAGGATTATTATTTCTAAACATGTGTTTTGATTGGTAAATGATATATTTATAATGTTTTGTTTGAGTTAAGTACATTTATCTTGTAATAAAATATTTAGTATTTTTTCTTTGATTGACATGTTGTGATATATGACATGCTATTATTACAATTGTTAGACAAGTTTGGTTAGAGATCATTCAATTATAAAAAATTGAGATAAAAAATTAATTAAATAGAGAAGTGATGATACATGTCTTTATAAATGAATGTTTTTATGTGAAATTCATGGTATTATTCGTTAAGTAACATCTTCATATAGTATATGATGTTAATACAATGGTAAATGTCATACTACAAGTTCTAACTCTAAAATTATAAGAGGTGAAATTTTATATTCTGCTTGTCATATTTTGAACATAAAAGGTTGTGATGAAATTTCTATGAGTTTGAAAAAAAGAAGAAGGAGAACTACATTTAAAGTATTTTAAACTGTGGGCATTAACTGTGTGTTACGCGTCAGTTCGTAGTTTTTTTTAATTTTTTTTTTACTTTTTTTCTTAAAAAAATAACTAACACGTGTCAAATTAGGATTCTACCACGTATCAGGTGGTAGTTTTTTTTCTAATTTTTAATTTTTAAAAAAATTAATTTATTTTTTAAAATACTACGTGTCAAATTATGGTTCTGTCACATGTGAATTAATTATGTAAAAAATCTCGATTTGGTTCATGTATTTGTTATTTTTTCTCAATTTAGACCTAATTTCTTTTTTAATCTGGAGTAATTTTTTCAGCATATAAAATATTTAAGATCTCTCTACAAATTTGCTAATGAACAACATGATGTTCTTTCTTACAACTACAAGATTGGAAGCTTAAGGTCTTGTGCAGGGGCGGCTCAACAATTTGGGAGGTCTAAAAAAAATTAAAAAAAAGAGGTCTTTTATTTAAAATTTATTTTTCAAGCTTTTTTATGCAAAATTATTTATTAAATTGTTATAATTAATTTCATTTAAAATTTCTTTCTCAATAGATATTAGGACTAATATGTTTAATCTTTCTTGAGACATTATTGATGTTAAATACATTTTTATTATCTTTAGCTTTGAGAAACTCCTCTCGGCCGAAACAACTAACACTAAAATTATTAATATTATTCTATAAGTTATATATACATTTGGAAAAGAATTTGTTCTTTTATATAATTAAGAATAACAATTGGTTTATCATTTTCTAAACCTATAATTTCTCTTAAGATATTTAATTCTGAAACTAAATCAAATCTATCAATATCTAACGAATTATCATGTTTTAAAGATTTTTCAAGGTTTAAGGCTTTTTTCTTTCAAAAATGAAATATCTACACACCATAATACACTAGACATTTGCTCTTTTTTGTTCATAACTCTTTTTTGTTATGCAATTAAAGTCTCAATTCTTATTTTCTTTTGAATTTTTGAATAGCCTGATTCAAAGTTTATAGTTGACACATCTATATATTTTTATATGAAATCAAAAAATGATAATATATAAAACACTACTAAAGATAAATATATAAAACGAATGGATTAAAACAATAAAATTTGATTCTGGTTGTCAAGAAAATAAACTCAATGGTAGGTTTGCATATCTTAAAGTCTCAAGTCTCTTTTTTATTCTTAAGTCTCAGTTTTTTCACAAACTTGCAAAATTATTTATTTTAAGATTAATTATTAATAAAATTAATTAAAAAATATTGTTCTTCTAAACTCGATAGTAATTTTTTTCCCTAAACTTGAATTATATTTATACAGAAAACTCGACTTTAAATTATGTTCCAATTAGTCTATTATCCACCATAAGATTAAACCATAATCTAATTAAAAATTTTGTAAGAAAATTCAGTTTCTTCTCAATATATATGCAAAAAAAAAACCTCTTGAAACCCGTAAATCTAAAAGTAGAAAAATAAAACTAAGCAAAAGAAACACGTTTCTAATTATAATACAAATCCAAAACAGAATAAAAATAAGAACACAAATAGAAAGAAATAACATACTAACAAAAAATGAGGATGAAAAAATTGGTACATGTTCAAGAGATTTAAGGGATGTATCTGCCCAAAACTTAGAAAAAAAGACTATTAGAAAAAAATAAAGTAAGAAAAGATAAGAGAAGTCATAGAGAGATAAAGTAAGAAAATAGAATTCATATTGATTATAAGAGAACAAAGATAGCTAATCATTCTCTTCCTTGTAAAGAAAATTATAATTTACTAAAAAAAATGTTTTAAGTTACTAATTATCATTTTCACTACCAATAAAAAATAATATACACTAATAATAATTTAATTAAATTTTATTCTCAAACATAAACTTATAATTAATTTAATGGAGTTATATTAGTAATAAAATATTTTTGTGAGGTCTTTTTTATCTTAAACATAATTTTATAATTAGTTTTATACATGTATATTTATTAATACTAAAAACAATTTGAGGTTTTTTTTTTTTAAACATTATAATTAATTTAATAAAAAAATATTAGTAATAAATTTTTTTTGAAATCTTCTTATCTTTAAAGTCTAAAACGAGTATTTTACTCGCTTTACCCTTAAACCGATCATTTCCATATTATTGTATTAAGATTTCCGTGATTTTCCACCGTTATTTTTTTCTTCTATGAGAACATTATATATCTTAAAGAAAATAGAGATTACCGATTTTAAAATTAGATAGCTTTTTGATTATTTTGTAATTGTAAAATTAGTTAACTTAATAATGTGATTATGAACATAAATTAATGGGGTTCATTGATTGTGGTAGTTTAGCAATACTTTTCTGCCGACGTTGGTTGTGGATCATCAACAGTTACCTCCATTTATCACAGAATGACAACCCATGCCCACCCATTGCTTCCACATTTAGTAATGCTCTTTCACCAAATTCCTTACTTTATATGTTTTCAGAAAATTTAGAATTACTTTATATAAACACATGTTTAACGATTTTTGTGTTTTTTTACTTTATTTATTGTTGTTTTACTTTCAATAAAATAATATGTATTATTTTTTAAAATAACACATCTTTTATAATTTTAATACATTGCATCTACTTTTCTTATACTTTAATAAAATAATACCTATTTTCTATATTTTATTTAAAAATATTATATTGACTAGAATTTAAATAAACTGAAGATTTATATATATATATATATATATATATATATATATATATATATAAGTGAAAATTTAAATTTATATGGCAATTTTGTTTTTTTAACCTTAGTTTGATTAAAATTTACAGTAAAAACACATTATGCGCATGTGAATTTTTTATTGTTAAAAAAAAGAAAAATATTTTTATTATTATACTTAGAAAAATAAAAATAAATTATTTTTACAATTTATTATAGATAGTTTTCACTAATTTTTAAATATTTTTTACTTTAAATAGTTATTTTAGTTTTAAAAAAATTAAATTAAAAACATAACAGTAAAATAAAAAAGTTGATTAAATTAAAAAAATCAATTAAACGATAAAAATAATTGTTTTAATTTAAAATGAAAATTAAATATGTAACCAAAAGGTGCCTTTTATGTAGAAGTATAAATGTTGTATCATAATTTATTCTAATAATATTTGTTATCATATTATATTTTAGAGACCTTTTTTTATTATTACATTTTTCATATTAAATAAAAAGAAATATATATATATATATATATATATATATATATATATATATAAATAAGTAGATGCAAAATTAAGTTTATAAGTTGAATTTGTGAAAAAAAATGAATAATATCATTCATAAGTTGAATAATATTATGAATATTCTTTTATTAAAAAAATATAAATACATGAACGTGTTTTTTAGAACTAAAAGAAGAACAAGAATTATTTAGTAGATCTTTTGGAGTGTAAGTGCAAAATGTATTTTTAGGAAAGTAATTACTTCTTAAAGTTCATAAAAGAAAATAGTTTTTGAAAAGGAATTAAATTTGATGTGAATACAATTTATAATGTGCTGTGCATGTTTTGTGATATCCGATGTAAAAATTATAATTAAAGTGTTACATCTGCGGTTATAATTTTGCAAATGAATTTTAGGAAGCATACAAAAGACTTTGACTTGAAGTTTTGGCAGTTTTAGAATCCCCTCGTTTACTCCGAAGATCAAAGTCTTGGGATGATTCAGCAATGAGTCGGTGCAGATGATAAGAATGGGATTAATTTATCCAAGACCCGTGAAGTCATTTCCACTCATTTACAAAATCACTTTTCGGAATGAATCTGAGATGAAATACTTTTTTCGGATCCTTCTCTATTATTTTAACATGAACTACAAAACTTATGTTCTTTTAACAAAAGGTAAACTTTAATGAGAAATTTCTTAAAGTAAAAAATTTATTAAATTATTTACACTAAAATGTTGGCAATATTTAATTGAAAAATAAATAAATAAATTATTTTAATGTTATTTTTTTATAATAAATATTATTTATGGGTTATAATAATTTGATATTTATTATCAATTACTATTTTATTGAATCATATTTATTATAATTTATAAATTGTTTTTGGTCTTTTATTTTGTATTGTCTTTGCAAACATAGTTGTTGATAAGTTCAAGAGATATTTTTTCATACTCAATTGATTTAACGAGTTATTATAGTTTGGAAAAAAAACACATGTAATATTTTGTTTTGTTCCGTACAGTAAAGACATCCTCTTTCAAGAAAAGTAGTATATGTATCTCAACTTAGACTTTTATTAATCATTTTTTCATTTATAATTCTAGTCTTATATTTTTATCATTTGTTTGACTTAATGAATCTTCTATTACTTTCTATATTTCTTTTGCTATAATAATAATTATTATTATTTATTTTGATCAATATTTTTCTAACATTCTCATATAGAAAATTATGTTGTTTTACTTTATTTATCATTATTTCTTTTATTCATTTTATTTTAAAATTATGTTAATATTATATAATGTTTGTTATGGTTATGATTATGAAATTCTCAACAAACCAATAAATTTTATGGGTATAATTTTTTTTCTTCTAATAACAATAAAAGAAATTATGGGCAAATAAAATTCTGACTCACTGGATAATTTAAATTTAATTTCTAAATCTATTGTTTTTTATATTACTTGATGCTTTACATTTTTTTACCTCTAAGTTTTTATATTATGGATGTATTTTAAATGTTTTGTATGATACCATTTACAAAATAATTTGCGGTACTAAAAAAACTATTGAGTTATGAGAAGAAATTGAACTAAACTATGCATTTGCAGAAAAGAAAATGTTTATCTTGATTTTTTTTTTTGTCAAAAATATTGACTTGACAATAAATATAATTTTTTTATCAAATTTATGAGTTTGAAAATATTGTTTATGACATGAAATTAAAAGGAATTGTTTTATTGGACAAAATGCTCAGAGTTTTCTAATTTAAAAGTTGTCTCCTTCATTTTTCTCAAAAACATGTTCAAATACTTTTTTTCTAATTCTAAATCTCGAGGTTAACACTATTACTATATGTGTTGTTGTCTGCCTTTCCATCTAAAAGGTTCCATGTCATTAGCAATAGAGTTGTTAATTCTAGATATGTTTGATAAAGGATATATTTGTCATTGTATGTTTTAAGGAAAGTGTTAGGCCTTTATCTTCTAATAAATATTTAGTAATTCAGCTTTTAATATTACAAATGTTGAAATTGTGATATGTGGCATGCTATTATTACAAAGTCAATTAAAAAGAAAATTCAAAATTCTTTATTCTGATAAAGGTGCTGGATATATGTTTTTAGAAATGAGTATCTTTTGTGAAACTCAAAGTATCCTTTATTGAATAACATCTCCATATAACATTGATTAAATGGTGTAGCAAAAAAAAAAATTTTTGTTTGATATGGTAAATGTTATGCTACAAGTTCTAGTTTGTCTCAAATAAAATCCCTTATAAAAATTATAATAAAGGTCATTATGAATTATGAAAAAAAAGAACCACATTTAAAACATTTAAAAGTGTGGATATGTCTTGCAAAGGCTAATATAACTCTTAGTTAGAAACAAAAATTCTTGGTTATTTATTCTAGAGTGATATTATGAAATCTATGAATGTCATGACTAAAAGTGCGTGTGATGCCTCTATTATTGTTTTGTCATCTTGTGATAATATTATGTGTAATTCTTCTTGTTATAACATTCAATATGTGAAACTTCTTGAGATTATTGAAGGATATATTAATGCAAATTGAATTTTGATTATGTTGACACAAAATCAAATATTGATATTATGTTTTTCTTTAGGTGGAGTGCAATTTCATGAAAATATGCTAAACAAATTGTTATTTCATGATCTACCATGGAAGTTGAGACTATCACTTTAAATATTGCCATTACTGAAGCAAAATTTCTTCAAAAATTTCTATATGATTTACCATTTTTAAATAAGCCTACCTCTTATTGCATTGTGATAGTTGATATATATATATATATATATATATATATATATATATATATATATATATATATATATGTTCATTGACTCCTTAATTCTGTCTTTGTACAATTTTATTTTAAAAATGATAAGTGATTGAGAATGAAAATTGAGATAGAAAAAAGATGTGAGAAAGAGAGAAAACAAATAAAAGAGAACAAAAAATGACAAAAGAAGAAAAATACAGAGTTTTTATTTTTTTTTAAAACCTTTTTAAAATAAATTTATATAAATAATAAAATAATATATAAATATATCTTTAAAATATACATAAATTAAAAGAAATATTGGAAAAATGTGACTTCTTAGTTCTTTAAAAAGATCGCCACTTATTTTAGGTATGAAAATCTTTTAACCTCTTTATTCTTTATTGATGGAACTTTTATCGTTCTGATTAAAAAAATAAAAATGTAATTATTTCAATCATTATTAAATTAAATATATTATTAACTTTACGAAAATATATTCTTAAAATATAAAATAAAAAATAAATACAAAAGTTAAAAGATAATATAATTAATAAATAATTTATATTAATAAAAATAAAATCGATAGTAAAATATCTACACAAAAAATAGTTATCGAGCATGTAGCAAAAAAAAATCCTCTATAAATAAAAACCTTAAATAATAATTTCAATCTCTATTTAATTTATTCAATTACAGTATAAAGTTTTAAGCCAGTAAAAACAAGTAAAATTTTTAAACCATGATAAGAAAGTACAAACCAGAAAGAAAAGTTGCATTAGTTAATGAACTTATGAAGTCCTATTTATAAAAAATAAAAAATTTAAATTTAAAATATATTTATTTTTAATAAAAATAATATTGTTTACCTGGTATTACTAATTTCTAATTTTTAAATTAAGACCAGTAATTAAGAAACTGCTCGAGCGAAACTTTTAATAATTTATCCCTAATGTTTTGTTTGAATTAGGAGTAGAGTAGAAAACAAAATGAAAGAAACAAAAATAAAATACGAACATTATTTTTTAATGGAGGAGAAATATAGAGAATTTTTTCTTTTTATTTATCTAAATGAATAGAAAAAAAAATACATCAATTACACAAAGGTATTTGTAAATTAATTTAAAATGCGATATTTTAATTTATCTTTGCCTCAATTAAAATTTTTGTCGCTCGAACATCACAATTGTTTAATTGTATACTTTGAATTTCAATCATATGAATCGAATCTTGTTTACGACATAAATGTATTATTTTACTCTTGATTTTAACCATTCTAATTAATTCTAAAATTCTAAAATATGATAATTTGTATGTCATGACTGAGTCTTACATATCTGTGTGATTTGTATCTTCATTTTTGCCCTAAAGAAGGGGTTATGTTATATAGTTATGTTCTTTTTCTTTCACTGTAGTGACAGAGATGGTGGTGTCCAAATCCCATGAAGACGCACTGCTACAAACATTATCACGACCAAGTCTTGTCTTCTGTGTTATGAGGTCGGAAATGAAAGAAAAATCAAACTCACATGATTTTATATTTCTATGAAAATTAAACTTAAGTAAAACGATGTGAAGTAACATAACCGTCCACTCCATCAAAACCAACCATTCAAAAAACATGTTTGCTACACATGACAATCCTATCCTCCAAATATCATTCTAAAACATATCTATTTCAGTGCTTATTTAAACTCACTCGTAAAATTAACATTTACGTTTTGTAAAATCTTTGCAATATAATTATGTAAAATAAATAACATACAGATATTTAAATAACCTTTCCTAAATTACATAAATAAATAAAAAATATATTTCAAGAATATCTATTTCTATCAATAACTAAAGAAAATATTAACGAAGTTATCATATAGTATTGCTGTTGCTGTTCCTACTCCTACGACTTGGTCTTCAAACCCAGACATACGCTATCCACAATGCTCTTGAACCAGTCTTTCACACTTCGAACTCAATTCTCATTTTTCTCTATCTTTCAGTTCACGTTTCTCTTATTTTCTTTATGACAATACTTATTTTTAATTATGTTATTATTTGTCCTATTTTTCAACCAGATTCAAAATTTTAATTACAATGTGCATACATAACAAAAAAATTTCATAGTATTATAAAATAAAGCTAATAACATAGAGAATAATGAGAATGAAAAGAAGAACAGAGAATGAGATAATAAAAAATAATTTTTTTGTATGTCATACCGATTGAAAGAGTCTTATTTATAAATATAATATGGTAACCCATAAAGGATACAAATCAAATAGTTAATACAAATGTTTACATAAAGAGTAATGAATCATATTAGTATCAATGAATCTGCTAGATTTTCGCATGAACGAATCTTTTGTATCTTTACATCATCCTTTCAATTGAACAATACACTATTATCTTCATATATGGTTCTTGATTCCATTCTTCTTAAGGATAGACCACAAGTTTTTCACACATGTTGAATTATAGACCTTAACTAAATATATTCACGACTTACCTCATGTAATGCTAAAAATTATGCATGATTTTGGTGATGTTGCTGTTATGGTATCTTTCACATATCGTCATGAAATCATTTTGCTATCACATATGAATAAATATCTTGTTTGTGATCAATCATTGTGACATAGTGAGAATATAATAAATAACATGCATTTGCATAATCCATTAGATTCAGTTTTGAATCATTAAAATTAAAATAAATTCATATTCGTAGTACCCTTAAGGTAATAAAGTATATTTTTTACTTCAATCCATTGTCTTCTTGTAGGTGAAGAACTATATCTTACTTAACAAATTTACAGCAAATGTAATATCACATCAAGTATAATTAGCAAGATACATTAGTGCGCTTATAACACTAAGATGTGGTACTTTTGGACCAAAAAGATATTCATCATTTTCTTGAGATCAAAGAAGAACATTTATCGACATCTAAAGACCTCACAACTATTAGAGTGTATAATGGATGTGACTTGTCCGTTTAGAACATTTTACGCTCCTTAATTATATAAGCATATTGATGTATAAAAAACACCTTTGCTTAAATACTCAATTTGTAATCTCAAACAAAATTTTTTTCTTTTCAAGATCCTTCATCTCAAATTCTTTTTTTAAGCAATCAATTGTCTTTGTGAGCTCATTAGGAGTTCCAACAATGTTTATGTCATCTACATAAACAATAACTATGGCAAATTCATTTTTGGATCTTTTCGTATAAGTACAAGAACAAATAGGATCATTTTTATATCCTTCTTTTAATAAGTACTCAATAACCCTCTTTAGAATTTGCATTGTTAGGCAAATAAAATCCTTTAGGGATTTTCATATAAATATGATTCTCAAGAGAACCATACAAATAGGTTGTAACATCATCCATTAGATGTAATGCAAACCTTGTTGTGCAACAAGGATAATCAAATATTGCAATGTTGTTGCATCCAATACCAGTAAATATGTCTTTTCATAAATCAATATCAGGTTTTGTGAAAAATCTTGAGCAACCAATTGTGCTTTCTATCTACCAATTTCATCATTCTTAATTTAATTTTTGCGCAAAAATCTATATGTACTCAACGGGTTTCACACCTTCAAGTGTGCAAACTATAGGTCCAAAAACCTTTCGTTTAGCAAGCAAATCCAAGTATTCTTCTTTGCATATTTTCATTTTGGCCAACCATTTCTTTGTCGACAATCTTCAATGATCATTGATTATTGATCCTCACTGTCATTCATAACATTCATCGCTATATTATATGTAAAAGTTTCTTCAATGTTGACTTCATTTTGGTTCCATATTATATGATTCATGACATAATTTATTGAGATCTCATCATTTTGAACAATTGCAGGTACCCGAGGTTCTTCTGGAATTGAATCATTAATTATGTCAAATGAATCTTTTGGGATTTCCATTTTAGCTCCCTTTCTCATTCAAGAGTTTTTATCTTTGGAACCAATAGGCATATCATGCTTCAAGTGTGTCTTTAGAACTAACAGGCCTACCACACTTTAGGCGTGTTATGAACTAATATCAATTATCTTTGGAGCATTAGCATCTGATATTAGTTACCCTTTTTTCTGTCAATAAAACATAAGGTAATTGATCGATTAATTTTGTAAATGAATTATCCTTTGAACTTCTAGTTCACATTCTTTTGTACAAGAATCAAGACGAGATAATGATAATTCATTCCAACCAATACCTTTTTCCAATTGTTTTCTTTCTCCCCCTAATGTTGGAAAAACTTATTCATCAAAGTGACAGTCAAAAATTTGAACTGTAAATAAGTTTCTCGTTGGTAGTTAAAGATATTTCATTATTGAGAAAGAATCATATCCGACATATATTCTCAATTGTCTCTAAGGACCCATCATAGTCCCTTTTGGTGGGGAAAACATATACACCACACCCAAAAATTCTTATATGAGAATATTAGGTCATTGATAAAAAACCAACTGCACAATAGAGCATTTGTGATAATTTGTTGGTTTGATGCGAATCAATAATGCAACATGCAAAATTGCATATCCCCAAATAGCCATTGGAAGATTAGCTCTCATAAGTAATGGTCTTGCAACCAATTTTAGACGTTTTAGTTATGATTCCACAAGTCTATTTTGAGTATGAACATGTGTTATTGGAGGCTCAACTTCAATTCCAATTGATATACAATACTCATGAAAAATATGAGATGTAATTTCACTAGTATTATCAAAATAGATTTTCTTAATCGGATAATCTAGGAGGTGAACTCTTAATTGTACTAATAACTTTGCAAATAATTGATTGCGAGTTGATAATAAACAAATATGTGATCATCTAATAGATGCATTAATTAAAACCATGAAATATATAAATGATCCACATGGTGGGTGTATTGGACCACAAATATCACCATGTATTCGTTCTGAAAATGAGATTGACTCATTTCTAATTTTTCTGGTGATGGTCTTATTATCAACTTTTGTGAACATATAGTACATGAGAACTCCTTGGTCTAAAGAAGTTTCTTGACTCTTAAGTGGGTGTCCACATGAGTTTTTCAACCTTTTTTTAGCATCATGATATATCTAAGATGACCCCAACCAATCATGCCAAACAAGAAATTCATTTCTATTTGTAAGCTTCTAGCTTACAATGGCATGTGTCTCAATTGCATTACTATATGTGTAGTATAAGCCTTAAGAGAAGGCTAATAATTTCTCCAATACACATTTTATATTCAACTTAATTCGAGTGATATAAAGATATTCATTGAAACTTAATAAGTTTCTATTAGACTTAGGAGAATAAAATGCATTTTTAATATGCAATCTTGTACCTCTGGGTAGAAGTACAATAACTCTTCTGAAGCCTTCAATTATATTTGTAGTACCAGAAATAGAACTAACATTGACTTCTCGCATTACCAAACAAGAGAAAAATGTGTTACTCTTGAGAATTGTATGAGTTGTTGCACTATCAATAAGACATATATCCTCATCATTGGTGCTAGTGCCAACATTCATTCTTCATATAAACATTAATATCAATGTGAGAATTTTTTTTTCTTTTTTAACACTCTCATAACCAATGAGATATTCAATGCTTCCATTTGGTTTAGCAAAGAAAATAATAATATCAAGATGAGTAGCATCCATATGGCCATAATCAAAATCACCATATTCGTAAACAAAGTGTGTTTCGATGTTCTTCTTATTATTTGTAAGATGTTTTGGTGTACGACAAGTACAACTCAAATGACCTTTATCATCGTAATGATAATATATACTATCATCTTATTTGTCAATATTTTCACATTTTTCTTTTCCTTTTTCACATTATTGTGCCACTTCTGGTGACAAAATGTGTATTTAAAATTTCTTTTATAACCATGTCCATAATCAATATCACGATCATGAAAATATAAATCAAATATTGTTGCATTCACTTTTGGGAATGGAGCATAACCAATTGGACAAGTTTCATGATTTTCTATCAAAAATTCATTGTTTTGTTCAGCCATACAAAGGCATGAAATAAATTCATAATATTTATTGTTACATTCACTTCTAGGAATGGAGCGGATTAAGCGAATTTCATGATTTTTCATCAAAAAGCTTCATAGCTTTGTTCAGTCATACAAAGGCATGAAATAAATTCATAATATTATAAAATCTTTGTTCACAATATTGTTCTCGCAGGAACAAATTAGTTACTCAAATGCTTTATTTCTTTCTTTAATGATATCACCAAGATCCATTGCATCTAAATGTATTTCAACATTTAATATCCAATATAAGTCATTTTTCCTTGTAATATCAAGGATCGCAAATTCAAAATTTGTAACTTTGGCGTGTTAGAACTAGAACATAAAATAATAATAATAATAATAATAATAATAATAATAATAATAATAATAATAATAATAATAATAATAATAATAATAATAATCATTGTCATAATAAATAAAAATAATAAGATGGAGATGAACATTGAAAAAGTCAAACAATTCTTATCAAAAGAATAAGAATATAAGGTAAAATTGTAAATGAATAAAAGATTAGAAAAAACCTGGATTGAAACATGCAGAACATTGTTGTTAGAGGGAAAAAGCTTTCACTAATCCTCATTTAGTTGGAGCATCGTGCTGATAACGTGTTATATAATAAAACTAATAACATAGAGAATATAAAAAATAGAATGAAGAACAGAGAATGAGAGATTAGGGAGCAACTTTTTTGTATGTCATATTACTAATAAGAAGAATACAAATCAAATAGTAAATACAAATATTTATATAAAGAGTAATAAATCATACCAGTATCAATGATATCAATCATATTAGTAAATATATATATATATATATATATATATATATATATATATTAAAGTGAATCATATACATAAATATATGATTGAATTACTAATTTAACCAAAAAAAACATTTTTAAAAATGATAAATTTTATAAAAAATAAAATTTTGATAATTAAAATTACATATTATAAACCTTTTAGCTCAAATTATATAATATTTAGAATTCATTTTATTTAAACTGTATTTAGTATAAAAAAGTTTTACTTATAAAAAGTTGGTGTATATCATCTAAATGCATTTTGTGAGGTACGTAATCTATGACCTTGAATTATAAAATTGATTTTTTACCCTTATTGTTTGAATATGCAAATATCTACCTTTTCGAATAAGTTAAATGTTTTCATTTTTTACCTTATCATGATATTTAGTACAATATACTTTTCATTTGAATAATTTATTTATTTTATATTCATTTGATAATTGTTTTGCGATATATAGTATTGACATTTAATTTGGTTGTAATATTATATATTTCAGAAATTAACAATCTATGGTCACAAAAGGTACACGATAATAACTTAGTGCACACACACAGACACACTTAAATGAAGAGTATAAGCTGTTTTAGCCAAATGTAATGCATTTTAATTTAATTTTATGCTTGTGATTTGACATCTAAGTTATAAAAAAGTAAAAGTTATTAAAAGTTAATTTTTAATTTTGAATATAAATTATAGATTAAAGTTTAAAACCGTGAAAATTGTGATACACCTGTTAAAGTATAACTGGACTACCCTAAGTTAAAGCTGCCAAAAAGTACGTTTTTTTTTAAGGTGAAGATTGGAGCTCGAGGCATCAGTTTTGTATGTTGAGTACGGATCACAGACTTGGATATAGTCCTAACCTAGATTCTAATACAAAACTAGCTAAGGATACACTTTAATCATGTGTCCATTGAATACATTATTCAAAAATATACAAATACTTAATCATTTATTAATCATTTTTTAAATCAAACGAATCATTGTACTAATACTTAATTAATTAATTTTTTTCAGAAAAGAAAATTCAATATTTAAGTAGTTTAAAAATATAATTTTTGTAAATACATGTATGTATAAAAAATGATATTATAATACAGACAAGTATACATAGTAGATTCACGGGAAGAGTGTCTTATGTCATTGAATATACGTCATGGGGTGACGGTAATATGACATAAATGGGTGTAGGACGAAGTCCAGTTGGGACCTAGTGTTCATCCTAAGCTCATAAAAGTCACCGTCTTTTCCCCCATTCAAGCTACATCTCATTATTTAATTCTTTTAGATCTTATCACTATATTTCAATTCTTGTACCATTCTCTATCATTCAAAAACTAAACGTTAAGATTACTTTAAATATATATATTCTTTTTTTATTTTTTTCGACATTTTTAAGTATAAAATCATCATAATTCATATTTGAAAATAAATAATACTTCAAATGTAACTATTGATTTTAAATATTTTATTTTGAATATTTTATCTTGAAATTGAGATTAGAATATTAGAGTTAATGTTTGATTTTATGTTAAAGTGATGTAGGATTAATTATAATTTATAATTGATTTTTAATGTAGAATTAATAAGTGTTTAGTTTTCAAAATTAATTAAAAGATAAAAAATTCATGTTGAATGAAAATTTTCTTTAATTCTTAATTAAAAAGTTTATTTTAATATACCTAATAACTTTTTATCTTGATGTTAAAATTTATATTTTTTTCTTTAACAAGATATTTTTTAAAGATAAAATTATTAAAAAAAAAATTCAGATTTCAAAACAATTTATAAAATAATTGATCTTATTGATTTTTTTTAGATTTAGACATGTAAATAAAGAAACCAAGAATGTGATAAATAAGATAGTTATAAAAATTTCATCATTTAAAAGAAAAGTTATTGCTAGAATGAATTTTCTTGAAAAATGTTTCATAATATATAGTTTTGTTTCAATAAATTTAACTTTCACATGATAAGAGTGTGTAAATAGTTGAAAAAAAAAAGAAAATAGATTAAAAACTTCAAGTAATTTTGACAAAATTTTAAAATAAATGAATCAATTTTAGCCAAAATTTTGTTACAAGTGATATTAATAGTTTTGTAGCATAGACTAAATAAACCGAGTGATGTTTGAATTTATGTTACACTCTTTTAAGTAAAAAATAAAAAGTTACATCCTAACTAAATTATAACTTTTAATCTAATAATAATCTCAAGTAAAAAAAAAGTTGCTTGCTAACTAAATTATAATTTTTAATCTAATAATAAATACTCAGATCCCGACAAATTCTCACTATGACCCAACTTTTTGAAAGATTTTATTTTTTCAAAAAGCGGGAATAATACGTTTTAAATTATCGTAAGTTAATACGAGTAGATAAGTAACTCATGTTAAAATATATAAAAAACATTACTAAAATATTGATTTATAAACAAATTTTAACATCTTAAAAAAACTAGTTTCTAATTTGCAGTTGACAGTTCAATAAACCATTAAATGCAGTAAGCTTTTTGTAGATCTACTCTTGTACGACACTAATGCAGTATTAAATTGTAAAGTGGTACCTTTTTTAATTTATTTTTTATAATATATATAAATAAGAGTTTTCATTAAATATAATAAATTGTGATTTGATTGACGACTTTATTTATTTAAGAGAGAGAGAGAGAAGACTTATATTTTTTAAAGAAAGTAAATTATAAGTTTAGAAGATCATTGTAAGACTTTTATAGTATATGACAAAAATAGTCATGACTAAAAATTAATTTCTTTTAATAACTATAATTAATAAAATATTTAACATTAATAATACATAGGAAAATAATGGTTTGACAGTCTTTAAAAAATATATTCTTATTTTATTACCCTCAATAATAATAAAATAAAATAATAATATATATTAAAATTTTATATATATATATATATATATATATAATTAAAATATTATTATTTTAAGTTATCAAATGAGTGTATTTTGTTTAATAAATCTCAATATACACTACTCTAATAATTTATATTAATATTATCCTCTATATATAAAAGAGATAAATATTTTTACACAACTTTATAAATATAACTATTACCTTTATTTTTAGTGAATAAGATTGACCTTTTAATAGAAGCTAATAAACAAAATTGTTTTTTATCCAAGGCAAATAAAAACGACCCATAGTTTCAAATTTTCATTAAGTACCAGTAAATCTATGGAAACAATCTGAAGAAAAATACTTTTCTCATAACTAGGCTTTTTAACCATATCATAGGTCACCAAAGTAGTTATTAGTTAAAATTTGATGAGCTTAAAAGAAGTATTAAAACAAAAGTTGAGATGTAAATTAATATTCTGGTTAAACAAAAGGTAGATAAATAAGAAACAAGAACAAAAAATCAGTAAGGCGGAAAATTTTCAAAATTTAACAAAAAAAACTATTTTTTAAATTAATTATTTAAAATAACTACTTATATTTATAATGTAACAGACAAACTTTTCCAATTGTAATGACAAATATTATGCTAAACAAACATGTCACATGACATGACTAGTAGTTGTTCGGTGCAGGGGACCACATGCGACGACTTTATAGACTTTTGGTCTACTAAAAAGCGCGTTTGGGGTGTAAACATGTTAAAAAATTTAGTTTACATTTTTACACATTTGATTTAGAGAAAATAATTTTATCATCTCTGCATCAATTGTTTATTTTATCTCTTCATTTCTCAATTGTTAATTACATTGTTTTATGTATTTTATTTAGGGATTATTTTATCGGGATTTCAATGGTAAATTTCTAGTTTATTCGGCATAAAGCAGTCCAAGAAGATGTGCCATGTAATTTTCAATAAACATCCGTCCATAAAAAAAAGTACATTATAAAGATAATCCTAACTTTACTCTTATGAGTTGCAAATCTAGTTATTTTACTGTTGCAAATCATAATACAAAGTTTATTAGTTGAGCGTCTCGTTCTTTTTACTTTACTTTCTTTTGCTAGAAAAAATATATTTCTCACCAAACTTTTATAATTAGTCACAAAATATCTCAATGATCTCAAGTTTATCAGTACAGTTAGTAGTTTTAATAACTTACCTAATTCAATTTAAAATAACTTTATATCACAATTTGAATTATTTATTCCAATTTTACAATATAATTTCTATATTTAAAAAATATTTATGTAACAGTTTTTCTAAAATAAAAATTAATAAAAATAAAAATCGAAAAAGAACAACTTTTTTTATTTTAAGTAGTTCAAGAACGACAAAGAGAATCATTTATTGTATACATGTCAAAGTGGACCAAATCCATTAGTCTGTCAAGAAAAGGATGAGCCAAGGAAATAATGAGTTGAGTTAGAGTTTTCAACCTGCCAATTCGTTATAGCTCAGCTCGTTGGTTTTTTTCTTTTATGTTTAAATGTAAAATATAACTAATTTTTTTTTTATATATTATATAAACAAATTTATATATAAAAAAAATTTATACATTTAAACAAAAGTAGTGGGCCAACCCGCTAGCTCGTTCTAAGATAGGACGGGTTGCAATGTCTAACCTTGTTTTTCAATAGGGGTAATCCGACCCAACCCATTTTTGGCGGGTCAAAGACAAAGCGGGACAAAATGGGTCGGACTAACCCGTTTTACCACCCCTATTTATTAGCGTTCTTAGTTAGAGTATTTTCTCATCCACCCAATAGTTTATTCCTTCCTCTATCATCAGGAGGTGTGTAAAATATAAATATGTATAAACTTCTACACCTCTTATTATATTACAATTTCAATTTCTTTCTATTAGTTAAATATATTTTTAGTTTATGAACTTTAATGTAAAATTAAATTTTGTTTGTGTTTGAAATTTTAATACATTTTAGTTTTGAATTTTAAAAATGAATGAACATAATTTTTTTAGCATAATTCATTAATTTTGTTTACGCGTTAAACGTGTTTCATAATAAACATTGAAGTGAAAACATGTCAAATAGTATACACAACTAAAATGTTAGTATGAAACGTGAAGTAGAAACATGTCAAATAATATACACAACTAAAATGCTAATATGAAACTCAATTTGACACCTAAAAAAATAAATCTAATATAATTGAACTAAAAACAAATTATATCCATTCATTTTAAAAGTTTGAGAATCAAAATATGTCAAAATATTTAACATTATGAATTCTAATTTTACATCAAAAATTTAGAAACTAAAACCATACTTAACCATTTATGTATCTACATTTTTTACGTTTTGCGTTTTTTCTACTTGGAAAAAAGAAACATATTACATTATATTTTGATGGAAATTCTTTCGATTCCTAATCATAATTTTTGGATCGTACTATACAAAAACTTCTTTTATGAAAAAAAGATGACTTTCAAATTATATAATTTGGAAAGACTTCCTAAAAAGAAAACTTTAAACCAGAGAGACAAAATAAGAATTTTCATATTTATAAAGTGTAGAAAGAAAATACGTGGGCGCGGAAAGAAATACTCTTACTTGTTGTAATGCACCATGGTTCGCCATTGACCTCTACTAGGAAATGGGCTTTAGCTGGAAGTATACGGGCCGACTCTGATTTGGGCTTGTTTACATTTTTCATCATCCGAAAATTAGTGCATTCAGATCCAAAAATTAGTCAGTTTCTTTATGAAGGTAAAATAGTGCAACTTTTTGTTTTTCTGAAAACGAAAATACGGTTAGGAAAAATAATGAAGATGTAGTAAATGTTTTATCTTAATATTTTTTCAAAAGTAAAACAAATGTGCCAAATAAGATCAGGAAGAATGACTAAAAATTTAGAAAAAATCACAAATAACTATCAAAAATATAATTTTATAATTTTTTTAATTTTTTATTTAGACTTGTGAAATTAATTTTTCGTTAAAACAATATTATTTTTAACTTATATTTGTTGGTGTAATTTCTTTGAATTGTTTTTAAAAGACTAAATTTATTTATACCAATATGATTTTATTCGAATTATATTTTACGATCAAAATTTTATCTGAGTTTGTACTTTATAGAATTATTAATCTTATTTAAATTATTTTAGAAAATATTCGTATTCATATATATATATATATATATATATATATATATATATTGTATATAAAACATTTTAGATTTTTTTTTTATATCTACATGTAACAAGACAAATTATTTAAATAAAACATGTGCAACCCGACTCACTATCATTTTAAACCCAACCAAAATGCTTCTTGCAAAAAACAAAAAAAATCATAAAAGATAATATGTTTGTCGTGAAAACTTTATACATCCAATCAATGTTGAATCTACTTTCACTTTTTTATTGTGCATTTTGATTAATTTTAAAAGGTGTGAGTAATGTACCTGTGGTGGTGTGGAGAATGAGTTTCAAATAAAGAATGTGAAAATTTTCAATAATAAAAGAATGTATATATATACCACAAATTTATTTTACTATTGTTATTTATTATTATCATTGTTTTCTTAATATTAGTATCATTATATAAACTTATTTTTTATTTTATTTTATAATATAGTAATAAATTATGTCACATAATCCCACATAACACCTAGTTCATGCATCTTAAATATATAATATACACACACTAATGCATCTCTAATGTTACGCTGTTTTATAGGCAGACACAGAAGTCTAAAATCGTAATCTAACATTAACTTAACTTTAACTTCACTTTTTCCTCGTTTCGTCACACATTTGAGGGTGGAAAAAAATTGGTTATTTTCAAATATGCCTGCGACTTTCATCGCACACCATCAAATCCAACCATAATTTTTCTTTGCTTTTGTTTCTGTTACCACACTACTCATCTTCAAACAAACACAGTATAAAAATAATAAAAAAAATACATAAATGAGATTTTGAAGGAATTCACTTCTGCAAATCAACATTTCATGGCTCCTCATTAAAATTTATCGAAGATTATGGATGAAGTTTTTATATGAAAAATGTGTCAGATACAAATGTAACATATGTCACATTGTGTGGTTAGTAAATAAATAAGCAAGCCTGAAAAAAAGTATGAGGAGATTATGAAATAAATTTAATTTCGAGTAATTATGGATGAAAGGAATGAAAGTATGCTCTTATTTGTAGGAGTCAATGTAAGATTTATATTACTAAGAATCAAATATACCATAAAATTAAGAACTGAAAATATAAATTATGTCAGCCATAATTTTGTAAGGAAAATGATTAGAAAGAGAGAGATAATTCTAGAAAAGATTTACATAATTGATTATTTTGTTGAAATTAATCAAGGCATTATTTGACTCTAACTTCAAATATTATTGGAAGATTTTAACTCTTTTATACTATAACAAGTTATATTAAGTGTTGAGACTATGTGAGTTTTTTTTTTTTTTTTTTTTGGTTAGAAGGTGATTAATTTAATTATAATATAATATCAACACTAGTTAATTATCAGTATTATTTTTGCATCCTATACACAATATTGTAATTGATTATTTTTGTCAATAACAATCTTTTCCCCTAATCTCTATGAATCATAGTTTCTTTTACAAAATGTTCTATGTGAGGTTATATTTATGAGAAACTCAATATTTGCCTTTAATAACTTTTTGATGTGTAGTAACTTCTTGAGCATTATTATTTGATCAATTATCATAGAAGCCGTCATATTTTATTTATTTATTTTTGCTAAATGTAAACATATTATTAGATGAATTAGTTAAAGAGACGAGTCAACAAAGTTAGAGGAACTAATTGAATATAATTTTTTTATAAATATTAAATTTTATTATAAAACTGTAATTTTGGATAAAATAATATTGTACAATTTAAATCGAGTTGCTGGGTTTAGATTGAATTTTGACATGGTTGAACTGATAATGAATCAATTTTACTTTTATTTCGTAACTATAGTTCAATTCAAACTCTATCCAATTTGTTGTTTGGCATTTTTACTTCTATCATAAGAGAGCTTTACATGTATAACAATAAGATAAGATTAGTACATTTAATTAGGACTAATCATATCAATTCTATCACCAGAATAGGTTCAACAAAATTCCACGTCAAAGCATTTGAAAATTCGCATGCAATATATTATAACTTACAATTTAAAAAAAAAATTATCAATTAAATATGTTTTTATAACTTACAATATTTTAATATTTTTATGAGTTAAATATGCTTTAATTTATTAAATTTTAACACGAATTTAGAATTTGTTCTCTTCCAAACTTGAATATAATTTGGTTTTGAACTTTAAAAGTGAATTAAAAATGAATAGATATAATTTTCGAAACCCAAGTGAGTTAAAACAATTCTGAGACACCAATTTTAGATTCATTATGTGCTTCATCTACAATTATGCAAAATTTAGAATCTCCAATTTCTTCTTAAATATGACTTCTTACTTTTCTAGAGAAAATGTGTAAGATTTCTTTTTGAATATGATGAGAAGTATACTTAGCATTATACAACGCATTTTCTAACACAATTTGTGTCACTTTATCATTATATGATGCTAGAAGTTTAATCATTTCAAGAAAGTTATCTCTATTACTTGACTATGATGTTTCCTTGTGGCCTCTAAATGCACAAGCTTAAAATGTCAGCCAATGAATTGTGTCAATAGAAGTTTTCATTGCATTGTTATGCGATGAGCAAGGACTATCTCCAGTGTGGTTGAGAAATGCACATCTTTTTCTTGCATTAACCATTTTTCATTATCTAAACCTTGTTTAATAAACACATCTGACCCAGGATGACCATCTAGCTTTGAACTAAATAGAAAACATGTCAAACAATAAGTTTCATCATTAGCCGAGGAATACTCTAGCTAAGAAGGAAAATTTTTAAATCAATTAGATTAAAATCACTTTGGATGTTTTTCCTTAGAAAAAAAAGATAGTTTTCAAGTTGTATTTGATATGAACCTCATTTTAAATAAACTCTTCCAATTTCATCTTTTTGGCTCATTGAATATTCTCATATTTGAAGACATTTTCCTGGATCGTGTTCCAACATATTAATATGAAACTCCTCACTTATAATTCTTTGAACCTTAAGAAAGGGCTCTTCTGCTTGAACAATTGCATCATTAATATCATGCTTCAAAATATTTAGAGGAGTTTAATTTGTCCCGTTTTCATCTTCACGAGTAGCTTCCCTTTTATCACTTTTAAAAAGTAATCTATTCTTTTATTCTTCATCAATATACCTATTTTTAAAAAAATAAGACTAAAAAATAATTTATCATTCTAATAAAAAATTGAGAGATGTAAATACTAAAACAAAATTCGATGATAATCAAACCACAATTAAAATCCAGTTATAAAAAAACACATAGTACAATACTTTTTCTTCTATGTTCATAAAATAAAATATTAATATACAAGAGATTCATTAAAAAAATTATTAAACTAATATTTCACTATCAAGTGAGAAAAGAGAGAATTCTCTTCTTCTTTATTCCTTCGAAAATGGAAGAGAACAAATGAGAAATGAAAGCAAAAATAATGAATCTTTTTCTTTTAAGAAACAAAAGAAAATAAGTGAGAAAGGGAGATGAGAACAATTTGTGAGAAACTCAAGACATATAATGGAACCACAATTAAAATCCGATTATAATATAACACAGTACAATATTTTTTCTTCTATGTTCATAAAATAAAAAATTAATACAAGAGACTTATTAAATAAATTATTAAACTAATATTTCACTATCAAGTGAGACGAAAAAATTATCTTCTTCTTATTTTCTTCGAGAATGAAAAAGAACATATGAGAAATAAGAGCAAAAATAATAAATTTTTTTCTCTTCAGAAACAAAAGGAAACATGTGAAAATGAGAGAAGAGAACAATTTGTAAGAAACTCAAGCCATAATGGAAAAAAAAATAAAAAATATCTTGATAAATCTTTTTATTCTTTATTCTTTATTGTGCTTGATTTTATATTTTATTATTTATTAACATTAATTATTATGTTTATAAATGAAATAAAATATTTGATTATAATCTTTTTTAAAATACCTATAATATCATGGCCCCCTAGTTACCACAATGCTCTACCACTACTTATACCTTTACAGCAAAATAAAAATGGTCTTAATTTAAAATACATCACAAAACAAGTGATATGTGTTTAGAATACGTAAATTTTCATATGATTTTGACACTTATAATGCATGAATTGTTCATATTTTAGAAATAAACATCCATTTTTAGCTTAAAATGATATAATGAGGTATGGAAAATTAGAATTTCTTGAATTTTGGCCTTATAGTTGAGCAACATAGAATGATGCTGAGCCACACAAGAAAACACTACAAGAAAATCCTCTATTAGAAACTAATTTTAGAAACCAAAAATAGTTAGTCACTATAGTGATCAATTTAGATACCAACTTACAAAATTAAAAATTATGGGTTACCAAAATAGTCACTATTATAAATAAAAAATTATAATTGGTCACTAAATTTATGATTAATTAATTAGAGACCAATTTAGAAACTAAGTCATATTGGTAACTAAAACCTAGGTAGCTAATTTTTAGTGACCGATTTTGTAACGCCCCATTTAATTATTAAGCAAAATTAAAAGAAACGTCATACAAAGATAGTACAACAGTGCAGTCTTGGGATCCGTAACACAACCCCTACAAAACTAGGCACACCACGATGCCAATGGAAAACCAGATAAAAAGATATCCAACATATAAGAGTAGAGTAATGAAGCATAAGGCAATACATGGGTCATAACCCTTAAGAAAACCCATTAAGAAACAAAGTCCAGCCCATGGAGACTATGCGGTGGAACCATCACCTCCTTGTTGCCCACGGGTGTTTCTCGCATATGCTCACATCAATAAGTTGATGATCATCGCAAAAAAGAGTACCACACAACAAAACACACAACAATAAAAGTAGGGTAAGCTAGAGCACAAAAGATTTCATCCATCAAATCATATATAATTTCACAATATCATACACTCAAATCAACCATGCATGTTATGACTTTTCAGGCAATACACTACAACACGACTCGACTCATCCGGATACGTATAACCTGGTCGAATTTAGCGGATGCTTGCACTTGTGGTGGATACCTCTACTCACCCCCGAGCTGCTCACCCCCGAGCTATGTGTTGCAAGTGTTACAATGAATCAATCCCACACACACAAAGTTAGCCCTTAATGAGTTTCGGGCCTCCTGCTACTCTCACCACAAGAGTCAGTCCGCTCTAAGTGAGACTAACTGACTCCTTAGAGTCTCAGGATGCAATCCTTACCTTGAATCCTTACCAAATTATATAGATGGGGCACCACCATGGACACCCACTAACAGGGACCATGAAATTACGTCCCGACCATTGAAGCACGACCTTGAAATCTCACATAGAGATTCCAAGGAATTACGTACTGACCACATACTATACATATTCAAACAAACAATAATATTTATTATGCTTATAAATATCATGCCAACCTTTATAATCCATCCTCATACATGTTCCATGTTGAATCCATTCCAAATCATCCTTCCCAATTCATGAATATAGAAGTGTAATTCATACGGACACCATGCCACTTTGATTACCAACCATCTCATACAAGTCACATGCCAAGGTCATGTTAAACTTATCAATCACAGACCATAAACCATTCTACTCATACCCATTCGCCCAATTCATGCTTTTAAAAGTAATTGAATCAATCCACAAGTTCAAGTTAAAGTAAGGAATTAAAATTCTGCAGCAATTATCGCTTAAGCTAGACTGATCTCGCTTAAGCTAGAAATTCTCGCTTAAGCGACTTAAGCAAGACTGATCTCGCTTAAGCTAAAATCCCTTGCTTAAGCTAAACTGACATCTTTTTAATGATTTCAACATGTAAAAACACAAAATCCCAAACAACAAAAATTTAAGAAAACACAAGCATGTTGTATAAAACGTTGGCATCATATTTCATGCTTTAAAAGAGTAAACAAATCAATCATGGGAGCATACAAACATTTAACAACTGTCAATCTCGCTCAAGCTAAGGAGCTCTCGCTCAGGCAACAGGGTCTCTCGCTCAAGCGAAAAACTTTCAGTTAAGCGAGATTGAAAACAGAGAGTACTTCGAGTTCTCGCTCAAGCCAGCCCATCTCACTCAAGCGAGAGGCCTTCGCTCAGGCGAGCACTCGAAACTAAAAGGGGGCGCTTAGGCGAGAGCTCATCGCTTAGGCGAGAGCTTTTCGTTTGGGCGAGAAACAGCTCGCTTAGGCGAGCATAGTAGATCTCACCTGCTCTCACGCATGCAAAGCCAAAAATCCATCCAGAAACAATACACCGATTATTTTCACACCATCAAAAGCACATCAAATTATTTATAAAAGCATGAAAAATCCTAGCTTCCCTCACCTGGACAAATGCTAGTGGAAAGCACAGGCACCTACGGCAACGAACCCAACAACTTTAGGAGCATACTCAAGAGGTGGAGCAGAGAATGAGGTTGAGCTGACTTGAATCTGAATGAGCTTCGAGCCCTAGCAGAGCACTGTTTGAGGAGAAAAAAGGAGTAAGATGGTTGATTTTGCAAAGTGGGCAGAACATGAGAGGGTTAGGCTGGTTTAGGAGTTTTGGGATGTCCTATGGGCCAGCCTTAGGCCCAATTGACTAAGAGAGGCCCTTAAATTTTAGGACAAAATTAAAGTGAATCTTACATTAAGGATCTTCTTAAAATTCTTGTTCATCATCCTTATTAATCATATCATGTTGCCATACATTGACGACATTCAATTTGTTTATTTATTTATTTTTTTACAAAAATAGTGTGTTCAACCTACTAGTCTACTTAGACTTTCCATTGATAGATAAATCAACCCATAGTTAGTCATGATGGGGTAATAATAATATGGTATGGAAGATGTTTTTGTCCCTACATTTAATTATGCGTTGCATGATATGATGAGCTCAATTAATCAGTATATTATTTTTCATGACTCATTGCATAAAAATATTATAATTGTACAAAATTAGTCGCCTGCGAACTCAACAATATGCACGTAAAAGTTACTTAATATATTTTTTATTTAAATTAGTTATTACAAAATATTTCAATTTTAAAAATATATTCAAATTTTAGAAATTAGTTATTATTTTAAATTAATATTAAAATATTGTAAATATTTTATCATACATGACATATCAATAAACTAAAAAAAAACAAATTCCTTCATACATATATTTTATATATTTCTTATATATTTCATGTATTTCATATATTAAAAGCCCTAAAATTTCTAATATATGGAGTTGTGATAAACACAAATTATGCAAACCCTTAAAAAATTCATAAATCCAAACAATCACTCTACTATTTATTATTTTTTACTTCTTCAAACTCACTGCTTAAAACAAAAACACAAAGATGACATTTTGTGACTATTTAACCCAATGCTCTATTTTGATTTGTCCTATTCTAAGAAAGACTAATCCTTTTTCTGATATCATTATTGTTGTTGATCACATTAATACAACTCAACAAACATGTGAATTTAAAATGATGAATTTACTGCTTGCATTTTTGAGTAACATCTAGAAAAAAATGTATTTTCCTGGAAACAAGATTTTGAGGATGATGAAAGAAATAATTAAAAATATAAAGTAAGGTGTAAAGGAGTGGATGGGCTATGTTGTGAATTTGAGGGTTTGACCTGTCTCGTCAATTGTGGTAAGCCATATCACGCCCACAGCTAACGCCCCTCACGTGAGACTTTTGGAGTGACAGACAAGTTACAAGAATTGGTCTGGTATGGTTTCTCAACTCCCACTCTCACCTAACATTTCAGTTCACCTTCCTCCAGTATCATCAAAAACCAAACCTCAAACCCCAATCCTTAAAAACATCGAACAGTATCATTAATCCCACGTCCAATTCCCTTCCAATGGACAATTCAACCCAAGATTCTCACCTGCGATCGGAAAACTCCGTCACCTATGAATCGCCATACCCAATTTACGCCATGGCTTTCTCACCCTCCCACCCCCACCGTCTCGCCCTCGGAAGCTTCATTGAAGAATACACCAACCGCGTTCACATCCTCTCCTTCCACCCTGAAACCCTCTCCCTCTCCCCACACCCTTCCCTCTCCTTCGATCACCCTTACCCTCCAACCAAGCTAATGTTCCATCCCCGCAAACCTTCCCCCTCTTCCTCCTCCGACCTCCTAGCCACCTCCGGCGACTACCTCCGCCTCTGGGACGTCCGCGAAAACTCCGTCGAGCCCCTCTCCCTCTTCAACAACAGCAAGACCAGCGAGTTCTGCGCGCCCCTCACCTCCTTCGACTGGAACGACATCGATCACAACCGCATCGGCACCTCCAGCATCGACACCACCTGCACCATCTGGGACATTGAGCGCACCGTCGTGGAGACGCAGCTCATCGCCCACGATAAGGAGGTCTACGACATCGCCTGGGGCGAGGCAAGAGTCTTCGCCTCCGTGTCCGCGGACGGCTCCGTACGAATCTTCGATTTGCGTGACAAAGAACACTCCACCATCATCTACGAAAGCCCCCACCCGGATACCCCTTTGCTTCGTTTGGCTTGGAATAAGCAGGATCTCAGGTACATGGCTACCATCTTGATGGATAGTAATAAAGTTGTGATATTGGATATTAGGTCCCCCACTACTCCTGTGGCGGAATTAGAGAGGCATCGTGGGAGTGTCAATGCCATTGCTTGGGCTCCTCATAGCTCCACGCATATTTGTTCTGCTGGGGATGATACTCAGGCTCTTATCTGGGAATTGCCCACGCTCGCTGCTCCCACCGGGATTGATCCCATGTGCATGTATTCTGCTGGCTGTGAAATCAACCAGCTTCAATGGTCCGCGGCTCAGCCTGATTGGATTGCTATTGCTTTCGCCAACAAGGTGCAGCTTTTGAAGGTTTGAGGTGAGGTCACAAACAAACATAGTTAACTTGGTTGTGTGATAGATAGGACTCTTTTGCCGGATGCTGCTGCAACTTGTCGGTTCTCACTTGTTTTCTTTGGGGTTTTTAGCTTGTGGATTACAGTATGAGTGAGTAAGTGTATACCAGTTAGCGCAAACTAGTTTGCCTCTTCCTCTCTTGGGCCAAAATCGATGTTTCACTTGTTGTTTTGTTGAAAAGATGGAAATCATAGTTGTACAATGTTCAGTGTATGTATTCCCATTTGATCGTTACTAAATTCAAGCACCTTGCTCCTGCTACGAATGGATCTGTGATTTTTAGCATCTGCTTTCCCGCCTCCATAACTTTGCTTTGCTGATGCCTTTGTTTGTTATCACTTAGAGTGTCCTTGCTAAACATTTATTCGTCTTATTATAATCTCAATTCTAAGACCTCTGAATATTATGATGTTAGTAGACCACTATAAGATTATCAGTTTTTTTAACTAACTGCAACTCAAAGATTGGCTTTGGCAATTGCATGTTCATTTGGGGCCCAGCCTATAAGTCGTTGCTCATTAAGGATATCCACTTAGTGAGGTCCGTCTGGTATTGCTGGTGGTTTGGTGTTAAATTCAGGCATTTGTCTGGAGCAATTTCAATGACAAATTCCTGTCTTTATTTTTTTAATTATGACCACTCAAATCGTGTGGTTTGCATGAGTTAGTCACATGATCTTATGCTTCCATCACCAAGGTTTTAAAACCAATCCTTGGTGTTTTAACTAGCTTTATACCTGCAGTCTAACACACCCTTTCCAATTGGGTTGCAATATTAATGTAAAAGGTGTGTGTGGGAGTTTATTTTATGTCAAGCTAGTTTGACTTAGTTGATAATGCTGTTAATAATAACATAATCCAATGTCATGCTCCTTTTTTCCAATTCTTATAACTGTTCTGATGTTACCTGTGGCATTTTGAAGTAACTGAATTTACTGTGTGCATTGATAAAGTACATTTGTAATACATGTCGAGTCCTGTTGGCTGATGAGTCTGCTACTTGTAAATGATGGGATCGCTTATCAGTGGAGCTCATATTAATTTGAAGTTGAATGTGTGTGATTTGTGCTCATATATGCAATGCTTATCTTTTGATTTATAAACTTTCGTGAACGCCTTCTCTGCGTCCTAGTACTTCTGTTAGGATGTTTAAATGCTTTGCATTACTAAGAAGTGAGGTTGATTTCGGTTTTCCCTCACGTCAATGGTAAAATCAACTGAATTACTGGTTGGTAATATCTTGGAATATTTGATTACTGCTATTGAAATTTTGTTATAGGGCCAAGTAACTTTGTTGTCTTGCTAATTTTCGAGTTGTAATCCAGTTTCTCGGAGTTGGGGACAATATTAAATTTGTTTGAGGTGCTTATTTTTTTGACAGCAAATTTGTCTGAGTGCAGGGGAGATGAATACATTTTCAAAAGAATTGAGTGTTGACCCACATGTCTCTAACTTGCTGGTTATTCCGTGGCCCATGACTTGCCGTTTTTTGTAGTCCTTTTTCTATGGAAGACACGCACTTTGGTTTAAAGTTTCTTGTACTCATAACTTCGTCCCTCTAGGTTCCTTCTTTTGTCTGTTGGAAAAAATTCCCTACATGTCGTGCCAATTAAGATGAGTCGTAGTTTACTTTAAGCCAATTGAGAGTAGCTTTTATTAGATCTATGAGCAATTTTTTTCCCGTAAGCCTCTAAAAATTGCATGAAACAGCAATTGTTCCATTAGCCAACAGTGCCTGATGTTGTTCTTTAGTAAAACATCGTACATTCTGAGTCATTATCATCCTTAACTCTTTCATTATCTGCTGGGATTCACCCTCTTCCAAATTGGAATCGTTCACACGTGAGCTTTGGTTGTTATCACTTGTTGGATAACTGCAATACCTTTTTGAGCAGGTATATGGCTAGAGTTCCCGCCAAATGTAAGTACATTTCCATTTCCTGTTCCTTTACCTCTGCCTCTACCTGTCGATTTTTGTCTTGAATGCATTAACAAATGTTTAAGAATTAGATACTACTTAATGTTGAATCTGCCTCTAAGTGGAGTATCATTAAAAATTCTATAGGTAATGGATGCACCTCATCTCAGAAAACTGCTCCGAACTACTTATGTCAGTCACCTTAAACCTTGTAATTCTTGTTACTCAGCTATTCAAATGAGATTTCCTTGAGAGAATATCTCTTTCAAATCATTCTGCACATCAATAGCATGGATTATATGAATGATACTTTGATTGATAGAAGGTGACAACGAATGTGGGATTTAGGATTGGATGAGAAATTGTGTCTTGCGTTTCTCCCATGCTTCATAATTACATGTGGCACTCGAATCGTGTCATAATGGGCCGATGTTTATTCTTTGAAATCAATCGATCTGGTCAAAGTATTAATAGTTTCTCCACTCGATGGTGGTAGGATTCTCGTTCAATGCGCATAATAGAAACTGGTAGGATTTTGTCTTGTGTTTAGATTCACAGTCATGGATGCTCCACATGTATTCTAACAATGCCGTTGATTCCAATTCAAGGAATGCGAATTCCTTGCCATCTTTGTGTAGAAGAGAAAGAGACCTCTGATGCCGTCAAAGCTTTAAGAGAAAGCGACAAAACACGTTCCAACTAAACGAATCAAAAATATTCTTCCATCAAAGGAACGATACACAGTTGCACCATACTTGTGTTGGTTGTGTTCTCACTACTTTCTTCATCAAATTCATGTAAAAGAGCTAATATATTCGCTTAGCTCAACTCAGATTATACCAAGGATATAAACTAAGAGATGGTGTTCACTAATGTTTTGTGTCAATATGTTGTAACTCCTTTATGGTGCCTTCATATATTGGCAAAGTGGTCAATCTGGCGTCTACAAGGTTTGGCCTTGATCCATGTGGGTTGAGCAAAAAAAATCCACAAGAACAAAAAGTCTTCGTTAAATAAGCCCGCATGACCAAAAAACCCATAAAAGTCTTGTGGGCTAGGACCAATCCATGGACTAACATGAAACAAAATATCATTTTTTTAAAATATGTTATTAATTTCTTATTTAGGTCGGTTTATCTCGATCTTTAATTAAATTGGTCAAGGTTGACCTTTAGCCCGAGGTGGCTATTCTCAATTTTCGACTCAGGTCGACTTGTCTCGAACTTCAGTCTGGGTCAGCCTAAGTCGACCTTTGGCTTGAGTCAGGCCGACCAGTTGACCTTCAACCTAGGTCGCATCAGTCTCAACCTTTGACTTGGGCCAATCAATCTCGACTTTCACCTTGGGTCGTACCAATCTTGACCTTCAACTTGGGAAACCCGTCTCCACTTGTTGGCTAAGGGTGGGGCCAAATTTTGGTTAGCACTGACTCAACCAAATTTCGATCAGGATGGATTTGATCGAATTCGGTCGGAGCTGACTTAGCCGAATTTTGACTAAAGTCTACCATCTGAAGTGACTCATCTCAAATTTTCGTCCAAAATAGCTCGTCTCGAGTTTTGGCCTAGGTCGTCCCACCTTTTCCTTAGACATGTGACTATATATGATCCAAATTGAAGTTATTGTTTTTAAGACTTAGTAAATTCTTGTAATAGGGTCAAACCCACCTTAGCCATGACCCTAACTCACTTGAGAGGGGGTTTTGGAGGTTAGGGTTTTTTTTGGGTCTCTCAATTCAGACCCCCCCCCCCCCTCTAAAAGTATTTTTTTTCAAAGATGAGCTAAGACTGACTCATAGACCATGAATCAAGTTGACAGCGAAAAACACTGATATGCGAGAGGAGTATTTACTAAATACTACAAAAAGAAAATGATGATGAATAAAGTAAATGTAATCACTTTGATATTCTTTTCTTGTTCATTCATGATAAGAGTATTTTATTGACAATTGAAATGTTAATCCAGAAATATTTGGCACTTGAAGTGGGAAGCAATAATATATAAAGTGGTTAAATATGTTTCCAATTCCTACTATTTGACATGAAATTATAATTCGTTCCAATATAAAATTTTGATACATTTATATTCTAAAACTTTAAAAATGAATGAATATAATCCTTTTAACTCAAACATGTTAAATTTATTGACGTGTCAAATGTATTTCATGCTAGCATTTGAGTCAAATGTATTTCATGCTAGCATTTGAGTTGTTTACATTGGTTGACACATTTTCATTTTAATGTCACATGAAAAAAGAAAAATAACGTAGTTGAATTAAAAAGATTAAATTTTTTATTTTTAAAATTTCAGAACTAAAATATATTAAAATTTTAAATAAAAATATATTTTAATTTTACATTGAAGTTTAAAAACAAAAAATATTTAACTCTAAATAAAATAGAAGAAAAGAATTCACAAGTGCTAATATTATTTGGGCCTGTGAAGATGCAGGCCACACTGGCTAGTACTGGAGTCCAAGTACAGAAAAAAGTGGGACCATAAGAAATGAGAACCACAGAGAGGGTGTACAGTGAATGAAGCAGAGGGAAGCCACGTACTGAGAAGAAAACCCAAAGGCCCCAAACCACAGAGGGAAGCAGAGGAAGTAAAAACAAAAAGAAATCAGAATATAAAAGAGAAGCTGAAGGATGAATATCTAATCCCAAAACACAATTTACAAACCCATCCCTACCTCTTATTTTATTTTATTTTTCTTTCCACAAAACAACTTAATAAATAAAATTGACCAACACCAACCCAACCCCATTCCCCACAATGGACCTCACCCCCAACACGGCGCAACGCCACGCCACCCTCCGCCGCGCTTGAGATGTTCCCACCGCCGCCTCAGCCACTGACGACCCTCCCCTCCCTGCCGGATCTCCTCCTCACGGCCCTCTCCGTCTGCTTCCTCGTCTCCTCCTCCAAGCCCCACATCGCCTCCACCCGCTGCCCCTTCCCGCGCCGCTTCCTCAAATTCCCTGCGATGTCCCTCACCGCAACACCCTCCAAAAGCACCACCACAGCCACCGCCCTCAACACCCTACCCCCGCGCCGCCACAATTTCGCGTCCCCGCAATCCCTTTCCGAGTGGCTCAAGCCCCGCCTCCCCTCCGAGTCATTCGCCTCGTGGGGCGTCAAACCCGGCACCAAAAACGTGCACAACCTCTGGCTCGAACTCTCCCAGGGCGAAACCTCCCTCGCCGACTCCACTCCTCCGGTTCGGACAGTCCACGTCGTCCTCGTCCACATCACCGCCAAACACGGCAAGTTCCTCGTCGAATCGCACCAGGAGTTATCCGATGGCAACGTCCGGAAGCGTGGCAGGCCCTTGTCGGAGAAGATGAAGCCCAACGAGGACCCCGAGTCCGCCGCCGTCAGAGGCATTTTCGAAGAGCTTGGCTCTGCGATTGTTGGTGCCAGACCCAATCCCGAAACCTCTGACATTGTCAGCATCGATCCCAATTCGTACGAGATGCGGGTCGAGGAGCGCGATTCGGGTTCTTACCCGGGTTTGCCCGGTTGCTACGTTTTGCACACGCTAAGCGCCACGGTTGAGGGTTTGCCCGAGGGTGATTTTTGCACGTACGAGGTTGATGAGTACGATGGGGTTTTTGAGGAGAAGAAACTCGCGGACAGGGCTGTGTCCGTGAAGAAGCACTATTGGACTTGGGTTAGTGATGATTCCATCCAGACATGATTCAGATATACCTTTTTTTTTTTTGTGTTTTCATAGTTGAGTTTAAACTGACAATTTTTTCTTTATGTTGGAAGTTTTTATGGATATCATATGAAATATTGATAGCATCGGTTTTTTTTTTTTTTACTTGTAATATAGTATTTGAGATGATAAACTGGGATAAATTATGAGAGTGAAGCTGCTACTTGTAGTTCATATCAATAAAGCACGGGCATAGAATTTGCTGTAATTGTGGCGTTTCTTTATTCTCTTTTCTAACCTCAATGATCTGCACTCTTAGGTTTCATTGTATGTGAATTGTCAAATTTCTGAGTTGGGTGTGCTGCTGTTTCCTTCTTGAATGCCAACCACTTCATTTTGTTCAAATGAATTCAGAAATAGGAGTGGTAATGAGATAATTCTGATGTTTCTGTCTTGGAGGACTTCAATGCGTTTTTTTTTCCTTGATTGAAAAAACATGTCTAAGTAAAAAGACGATTACGACTCTTGTATTATTTGTGAGTGAAGCAAGGTTATAAATTTCTGAGAATTTGGTGAGGATGATGACCCATCCCCTATTTTCCATGACAGTTTCTGTATCACTCTGAATGCGGCCATTGCACTCTAATTGTTAGAAAGTAGAAGCCTATTTGCTCGTAACATAAACACGAATCAACCACAATAATATCTGACATCTTTGTCTCGAAACTGGTCATGATTACTCCATATGCAGAACTAGATATAAATATAATTTCCACTTGTGACTTGTGCAATAGTGTTTACTAATTTCATGAGTATCAAGACCAGCCTGTAACCCAAGCCTAAGACTGGCTTGGGCCTAACCATATTTTCTATCTAAATTTGCATTGTGGTTTTGGCATACTAGCCTAAATTTAAAGGAGATTGAATATGACCAGTTGAGAATCTTCTGCAACCAAAATAAAGTGCCTGCAGTTGGGAATACGCAAATGATTAATAGAGACAAATATTTAATACCGCGGGCGGAGAAGTTTATAAAAAGAAAACAAAAAAAACTCAGTTAATAACGCATAGTGATCCAAGTTTAAGGAATTTGATTTCCTTTAAATTAAACAAAGCGTTCCTAAATGAAGAAAAAATAACAAGTTCAATTGTCTCAACCTAGATTAGTCCGAGCCAAAATAATTTTTAAACACCAAACGTGCAATACTTTCTGTATATTTTTTAACAAAATTGTTTCATGACATGAAACATATTACCGTTCATTAATTTTGCCAAAATGGTGTTTTCACTGTTGAAAATTCCTCCTTCACCTCGTGGTCCCAGTTTCTAACTTTTGTAGTGAAATGGCATCACAGATTAAAACAAGCACCATTTTCAGATTTAACAGTTATTTTAAGAGAGGTGGTTCCTATGCTTAACCACTAAGTCTGCTTCAGAAATTCACAGATAAAAAAGAAAAGGTGTACTTCCTAATCTGTGATAGATGAGTACCTACTCATTTGAGTATATACTAATAATGGATTTGGAGTTGGAGAAGGTAGAAGCAAGCTATACGTATGTAACAGACTAATAATATGTACTCAACTAAACTTTTTGACAAATTTGTTAGATACCTTCAAAAAGTTACACGTTGTTCAAGCAAACCAAGTTGAATTTTCGGGGTTTTCACTGACCAACAAGTTGCCTAACATTTGGAACAGACTTTCATGTCTGCAGATCAGTTTTTTCAAACGTGAAGCATCAAACTAACAAGCCCAGCAGAGCAGCACTTCCAAATTGCTGTTTCTCATCAAAGAAATCAACAGCCAATTTTTGGGTCACCTTTTGCCTCAACGTCAAGGTACACTTTTTTAGGTCAAGTCTTATAGGACTTTAGTCTCATTAGTAATTTAGATAAAAAGAAGAAGACAAAAGTATGAATGATTTTATATTTTCTTTCTTTTTCCACTCAAAACAAATAACAGAGTAATGACTTGTGTAATATTCATGGTCTGAATAATGTTACCTGAAGCGACATTGTAGTTTCTCAAAGTAGACGAGTTTAAAGTTACTTTTTGTGAAGAATTTCCTCGTTGGCTGACTTTGTTTATCAAAATTCGAAGTGGGACAAGTATTTGCCATGATGCTTTCTTTCTACAATGTGGAAGAGGGTTCTCGTTTTGAAGACTTGCATTTGTATTTTGTACCAACCTCCTTGTTACACCAATTGAAGTTACTTTATCAGCATTCATCTTTTGGGACTCTGGAGTTTTTTAATGGTGTGGAAGTGATTGCTATTCTCAAGTTCCTTTGTTTTTCCTTCCCCTTTTCACGTTAATATATATAAGTTCCAATTTGTAGGGACCGGTAGGTAGAGATTTTTGGCTTTTATAATCCTCAAAAACTTATCTGAATTTACATTATTTGAGCCACTATAATTTTATATTATAATATGATAGTCTCATCTCAGCTTAAAACTAATTACCAAACCTTCTGCTTTAACTTTTGTAGGTTTACGTTTTACGCATCTGTTTGGTGAGCCATTCGCTTTCAATAGCAACACGTGTGTTCAAACAATTCTCCCCTTCATAGTTCATAATAGGTTAAAATACTTCGATGGTCCTCGTTTTGGTTCAGAAACCTCAAATTGGTCCTCGAATTTTAATTGATCTCAATTTCGTCCTCATTTTTGTAAATGTATTTTAAATCAACCCAATCGTTAACATTGTTAAAATTATTAACGTTAACTTCATTTTAATCTACTGACGTGACTTTATGCCTTATTTTAGGGATTGGAATTAGGTGATGAAGGTAGCACTGCACCATGAAAAAAAATTGCACCCAACAACTTCTTCACTTCCACCCTATCCAAGGAAAAATCAACACCACCAATTACATACCAATTACAAAATTAGGTTTTTCAAAACCAAAATACGAAAAAAAACGTCCACCAAAACAACAAATATCATACCGTGAACTTTGGATAACTCCAAAATTTTCTCCCCCTGTTCTTAGCAGTTCTCGTGATTGTCTTTTCACCGCAATAGCAAACAGGTGTTAAATCGAACCTCCTCACCGCACCTCCATGAGAAGAAACGTTGGAATTTTTCATTTCCCAACCATTGCAAGTGCAGGACGAGCAAGAATGAGAGGGAGACATTACCAATCTTACCAAATCAGAACACAGGAGACAATTTCACCTCACCCTTTTCAAACCCTAAGCTTCAAATGTTATGAACATAAACTCTTTTTAAAAGAGAAACCAAGAACACGTGTGCCAAAACAACTGAATGATACGTCAGAATACACAAAACAGCCACATCATCAGGAATAAACGCCGTTTGTCAACTGATAACGGAAAGGGTTGATTTAAAATATATTTACAAAAATGAGGACGAAATTGAGATTAATTAAAATTCGAGGACCAATTTGAGATTTCTAAACTAAAATGAGGGTCATCAGAGTATTTTAACCTTCATAATACTTACTGTTTTTTTTAATTGTAAAATACTCAAAATACTACAGCCTTTATAAGCTGAACACAAAATTATCAGAAATATAAAATTTGATTTGTTGGTTTTTATTTTCAGAAGGTCTAATTTAATCAAACGTGGAATCTTCATGTAAATTTTTTAAAATACTTGTATAAAGCCTGACAACAACCACTCAGGCCTTTTGACTTGGTTAAATAAATATATTACAAGTAAAAGTTTTTCAAGTGGCAGCTTCAGCATATGCATTTAATCAAGAATTCCGAAAATGCTGGCATGGTTATGGTTGCATTGATGAAGGAGTAGTAGCTCTTGACAAGAATGCAGTAAATAGATAAATAATTAAGTTTTTAGCTATGAATCCCACAGATAATTAGCATCCCCTGGTATATTCGTTTGAGACATGCATGGCCAGTATCATCTCTTATTGTTCAAAAAAGACAGAAAAAATGTAAGCTGATTCATAGTTACCAAAAGTTTGATTAAAGTAAACCATTCATGATTCTTAAAGGCAAGGAATTGACATGTAAAATCTGCAGATTCTTCAAAGAAAGCTACCAGTTTTCTCTCTTTTCTTTCACTCTCTCTTCTCCGAATCACATCTACAGATTCTTCAATCAAAGTTTTTTTTTTTTTTTTTTTTTTTTCCTTCGCATCCACAAAACAAACCAAAGAAACAAAGATGACCCAACATCTACTCATGCCTCCACTTCCAAAAGCCACCATGAAATCCAACACTCAACTCCTTTTCGCTTCTATTTCTACCATCCCGGGTGAAGCAAAAGAAATTTCAATAGATAGTGCGATGAAAAAGAGAAAGAGATAAGATAATAAGCATTCTCTTTTCATTTTTCACTCACAAAGTGTAACTTTTTGTCCTATCATTAACATATATTTTATTTACAAATCACTTAGCGGCTGCAAAAACACGTTTCAGTACAAAGGCAACCGAAATCTGCAAACAAGAAAGCCTTGGATTATATCATTACCATTTATACATTGAAGTCAGGAAGAAGATGGTAAAAAATTTAAAGTGTGGTAGAGCACTGCGTCCCTTGGTTGGAGATGAGAGGAGCAGAAGGAACAGAGGGTCCAAAGGCATTGATGGCAACACAGTTAACATTGAACCTGTAACGGCCAGAAACCCAAGTTCCGACCTTCCAACGAAGCTTTCCATTGGCTTTGAGATTCAAAACTAGTCTTCCAACAGTTTGATCACGACCCAGTTCGAAGCCGAGAGAGGGAGCCACAGGTAAAATGTTTCCCACCAAAGAGGCCGTTATGAGGTTACTCTCTTCTTGGCCCTGGTAGAAGGGTGGCACAGGAGTGTCACCGGTAATTTGCTGGCCCTTGTAGGTTGCATAAACTTGAATCTCGTCATAGTAAATGGCGACTTTCTGGTTTGGGTTTTTGGAGAAGAGGGTGAGTTGGATGGAGGAGTTGAGGTTGGGGCCTAAGAGACTGAGCTGGTAGATGTCAACTTCTTTGAGGGAGAATTGAGGCTTGGCAGGGTGGAGGATGAGCCAGATGAGAAGTATTAGCAGCAGAATTGAGGTAAATAATGCTGACAGAGTGAAGTAGAGCTTCTTGTAGTTGCTCTTAATTTTCAACCCTTCTTTGGCACCACAGTGTTTTGGAGAGGTTATTGTGATTTTAGACATTTGTGAGAGAAAGAGGAAGAAAGAGAGGGAGAGAAAGTTGAAAGAAAGATGCTCACAACGTTAAGGAAGAGGGGGTGGGGTGGTTTATAAAGAGAGCAGAAAGTCACAATTATTATGTCTGCTACCATGCTTTTGACTGGTAGCACTCGGCTTCTCCCTCTGCTCATTAGTGTTTAATAATTATTATTAACAAATGTTAAAGCACAAAACTTCTGTAACATTGCTTCAAACATTGTAAGGAAATTCTGGTGTGGCTCAGATGCATACGCGTCTTACTACCATGTAACTTTGCTGAAAATTTACATCACTTTTTTAGGTTTCTGAATCATACCCTTTGTCAAAAGAATAATGGACATCAATTCAGATAATATATTTACTATTTACTTTGGAAGTAAAACTAGTAAAAAGTAAGAAACGCATATTCTAACATACTTTTTCAATATAATTACTACTAAAGAAGTATATATATATTCACAAGATTTTTAAGCAATTTAAACAATTAAAAAAATGATTAAAAATAATAAATTTGTCTGTTGTTTTAAAGTTATCATCCTTTCATGTTTAAAACTAAAATATTTGAGAGAGACATTGGTAACCCATGAAAGATGAGGAAAACTCCTTGATTGTGTATGCACTTTGGGACACAAATGAACTACTTTGAACTTGTAGTTTGGTGCATCCTAATGTCACCGAATCATTTCCGTCACTTTTTCTTACCGAACTATTTATTTTTTCCAAAATCTTTAGCAAGGAAATATTAACGAAGTTTCAGCTTTAACCTTTTCCCTTGAAAACAAAATCTGCAAGTTGATAGTTAAAATGTTAAGAGCACTAAAGTTGAGAGAGAGACAGAGTGTAGAAATGGTAGAATAATGTAACGAGTTGTGTTGTGTTAAGGTAATAGGTATTTACGTTGTTTCCACGGTAGTTCTAAACCGCTATGGTCGTTGTCACCCTTTTCTGTAATGAGATGATTGAGACTGCCACACAACGCTAAGAACCAAATATGTGGCAATAACTGTCCCCTATCCAACCTGTTCTTTTTGGCGCAATTGGGTCTGCACCACCTTACTTTTCCGAAACATCTTAATTCAGACAAAACCTTGTTTCAGCAATTTAAGCAACACCCAAAAAAAATAAAGTGCAAGCTGAATTGAACATCCAACCTCCTGTAATTCGTATGAACTTCGATATTTAATACTCTCAAACATTCATTAAAAAGGCGTTACTTGAATTAGCACCAAATTAAAAGTGTTCTAAACATTACCGATCAAAACTTCCAAGTAAAGGAAATATATCTTTAATGTGTTCTTTGTATACTGCTTGGTTTCTTGGACATTGAAAAGTTATGTATGTAGCATGAAGAGCAAAGAAGAAGTAACAATAAGATGGTAAAGAGAACATGGCAAATAGCCCTATGAAGTGCACGTCACTGGTTGCTATTACCAACTGTAATCACCCAAGTAGGACACATCAGACATAAGAGGGTACACCATAGTTCAGTGGGCCCCACTTCCTCCTGCTAAATACATCAAATATATTGGATGCCCTATTGCCCTAAGATAACTCACATAAGGATAATTTTTGGGAATTGCAAATTAAAATCATAGTATATTGATACCCAAAAAAATAATATTTTTACAACTAATTTTTGACCATTTTTTCTCAATAATATTATTTAAATGATTTTAGAATATAAAAAATTTAAAATAATAAAAAGAATGAAAAAATTACAAGAAAAAATTATTAAAAATTATTTTTTATTGATATTTTTTGTCTGAAACATCAAGTCTAACCCATATAAGAAATTTACATCAGTTTTAGCTAAAAATATTGAGACATTAGTTTTGAATTTTTTTTATAAGGTATTTAATTTTATCATTTAATATGAGATTTACACTCACACACTTAAATTATGTTATATATATATATATGATAGTGGGAAGATGATTGAAGGAAGGGGATACGGTTATAGATGATAGGTCTTTAAGCAATAATGGGATGATTAGAAAAGAAAGGCAAAAGCAAAGTTGCTTTTGTAAAAAGAGACGTAGAGAAAATAGACTAAATAGCCTTTTTTTTCATGATTGGAGATATGGCAGAAATGGCATAGTGCCATCCCCTCTGCCTTCTGCCCATTGGAAACTATATCCTAGCGGCATAGTGTGATATGTTATTCAGAAAATTATGATCTCAGTTTCTTGGTTATGAATAGTCTTCATGAACTTTTAAGCAGTTGATTAACCAAATAAATAATAATTATAGTAGTAGTTAAGTAAGGAATTACCAACTGAAGTTCCATCAATAAGACCCTTCTAGTTACAAGTTTAGATATCCCCACAGCAGATTAAAAGTACCTTTTTTCTGTTATTATTCGGTGTTCATCCCTTCAATCAACAGAAGTTGATGACCCCATCATCAAGGGGAAATTTTTTTCTTAGTTTTAGGAGATAAAAGAAAAGTTCCACACTTATTTATATTTGTTTATTTCCTTTTATTATTTCCAGAATGCCAAAGGCTCATCTCATGGAGTATAAGCATTTGGCTGCTACCATTTGTCCATTTCTAAACTATGTATTCTGTTTCTGTCTGCACACATTTCTTCTTGAATTTTATCCACAAACTGAATAAAGAATGCAAATGCTTTATTGCTACCTGCAATTCTTGAAGCAAATACGACTCCATAATTTTCAATTACGCAATTCAAAAATTCAGGTGATAAGGATCCGAGCTCTGATATTAACAGGTGAAGAGGTATTGTTTTAAGCTCTGCCTTTTGTTTTACTTATTTGTATGCAATCGAAAGTGTGTGGACAAAATTTTGAAAAGAAAAAGAAGTTTTTTTTTTCTTTTTCATGATGTAACATTTATTTGACAAAATTAGATAGGACTTGAGAAAAAAAAATTGTATTAAGCTTTTTGTTCTTTTAAAAATGAACTCATCTTAAAATTCTTCAAACAAGTTCTTTTAAAAAAAATTCTTCAAAAATGCCTACTTTTAGAATAATATCTGATGGAGGTACGCTTTCCCTCTAACTATAGAGGTTGTACTTTCCTTTCTCATAAATTAACATGTATTGTACATAAATACATTTTAATCTAAACAAAATTTTACAGTGATGCTTTTTTTCTCTCAAACTAATTTTAAACCATTAGTATCAATTTGATGACTTCGAAAAGTTAAATGAAAATAGTAAACAAAATTTATAACTAATAATAAGAAAGCTTAATATTTTGATTTTATCTCTTTTAACAATAAAATTAATATTAGTGGACATAATAACCCTCAATAACATAACAGATGTTAAAGAAAGAAAATGCATTCTAAAAAGTAAATAAATCACTATTTTGAATTACATTGAAAAGTTGGTGAGAAAGTAAGAAATAACATGGCAAAGGTGCTAAAAAGGTAGATGGCGTCCTGATATCATGCAGCTTCCAATGGAAATCCATGTTACTTCTTTTTCTATTTTTCAATTCTTCTTTTGTGGGGAAGGAATATATGGGTGGTGGTGGTGGTGGGACGGGAATCACTTTCGAAACTCTTTCATATGCACTCTTTAAGAAAAGTTTGCTTGTTAAACCTGCAACCACCTTAGGTAAACCAAATTTTTACAAAAAAAAAAAAAAGGTGCAAATCTTGAACAAAACATAAAAAGTTATTATAAAATATTATAAAGTTATGGCATTATGTAAGAACTCTTGTACGCGATCAACCAGTAGGGAGTCCTTGTAAGAAACAACTTCCTAAAAGTTAATAAACAATGTGGCACAAATATCTCTGTAAAACTTTATAAAATTACAATGATATAATAATACATTAGGTATATTATTCACGATCTACAGCGAGGGAAAATGAGAAAATTGGTTTTAGAAAGCATATACAGAAATCTGGTATTTAAGAATTCAGGAAAACAAAATTTTGAAGCAGCTATATACTATGAGTTCATGCTCTCCTCTCCAGTGAGTCAGAAATCTGTGAATGATCATATTCTTTACCATCTTGTTCTGCAACAAGAGAATCAGGATGAACTTGACGAACAAACTGTCCTTTCACTCTTGGACGCTGCTCTGCTAGTTTCTTTCTGCTCTCATATCGAACCTGTTTAAAAGTACAAGAAAAAGTTAGCATCTTTCTGAAACAATGGTAGACTTAGTATAATAATGTTAAGGGGATAGTGATGAACCTTCTTCTCATAGCATCTCTCTTTTCTTTTCAACCGGAATTTGTTTAGTGCTGCTTCTCTTTGGATGGATCGATGATTGTTTACATTGTTTGTGAGGTCCTCATTCTTGCTCTCTGAAGCTACCCTGACAACGGTAACTTGATCGGCATTGCTGCTACTTCCACAGTTGCTTCCATAACCGATGCTGTTAAGATGGCTTGCATTGCCATTACAGAAACTACTTGACACACTTTGATCAGTTGTAGGAGAGAAATGCCTTCGATCCTCCGCATGTTCTGGTTTGTGTTCCTGTGTGTACACAATGTGGTTCTGGGAACTGTTCCCATTTGGACCAAGAGGTTGATAAAGCTGCTCTGAACTACTCTCTTTAATGTTTGACTGATAAAATGCATTCTGAAAGTTTGGTTCAAGGAGCACAACTGAACTTGGACTTGGCATTGCTTGTGGACCTGACTGTGTACTAAACATTGAAGGAAGTACAGAACGATAGGCTGTGCATAGATCATTGAACCTTACACCCTTTACTGGAATTGGGAGAGAATGCCCTTGCTGAGAGTGTGAGGTTGCAACTTCAGACTCTTTTGATTGGACTGTAGTTGGAGACACGATACATCTTTGCATACCTGGTGCTGAACTATCGGAGTTGCAGCCATTAACAATGTGTGAGATGCTTTTCTCACCATTTGCACTGTGATCTCTTTGATGGTCAGACAAGTTAACTAACGCTGTAGGCGTCAATACTTGCAATTGCCTGTTAGTATACCTGCATCCATTTCAAATATAAGCATATAGTAATTCAAAAGGGCAGTGAATTTATACGAGGCCAATAGACAAAATTCATAAACTTACAAACCTAACAACGGAAATTTTAGTTATCAAAATTTAAAATGTTTTTTAGTTCCGAGAAATTGGTGCTTCATTTAAAATTAAAAGTTTCTCAAAATTATCACTCGATAATCACCATCCTTTAATATATTTCAGCAGGTAGTTTTAACAAAACTGAACTAAACCTTTTAATACATAATTTAGACTAGAGATTTGTTATTTCCGCATCAGTTAGTTTGTTTAAGGCCCTTTCATCCCTGGAACTCCTTCATAGTAAAATAATTAAATAAGGAAAGGTGCAGACATATACAACCAACTGATTTCTACTGCTTAGAGAGAACAGGGAACTTCAACACAATTTAAAATGAGGATAACGAGATTTTAGTAGTTACCGCTTGAAGGCTGAAGCATTCGAATGCATCAGGGTATGCCTTTCTTCAGTGAGTTCATTCTCAAAGCTGCTGGGACGAGATCTTCTCAGAGAAAGATCTAATTGAGGAGAAAAGTCAACCTTGCTTGTGCTATCAACTGTGGGACTTTTTACCGTGCAGTTGGGATGAGTATGAAACGCTCCAATCAAGTCAATAGCTTCCTTAGAAGAGTTAATTTGAACATAGTGATTGTCATGAGCCTCACCACTGATGCTAGCATTCCCCAAATGCTCCGGATCAGCATCCTTGTCATTAGTTGTGCTTGCTTCACCATTTCTGTGCATAGTTAATCCTAAAAAAAATACAAGTTTGGTTCAATTTTAGACATTCTTCCCTTCCAAGTAACTGTATAACAGAAGATTTGCAGTAATGTGGTAGAAACTTACCTCCAGCATGACTGCCATTCATCACCAACGTCTGTCCTAAACGAATGCATGTTTCAACCTCTTGTGTCTCGGCTCCACTTGGATATTCTTCCCCACATTTCAGCGGAGAAAATTCCTGCATGTTATCAACAGGCCCACTCTCAGCTTCCAAGTCAGGCTTAGTACAAGAGCTCTGCAACAGAAAGCAAACATACAGAACCTATATGAAAACTTCATCCGGACAACCCAAACTGAAAGCAATTTTTTCTTTAAACTATCGGAGGTTTATAGAAGTACACAAACATCGAGTTGCATTTAAAAGTACACCAAGGAAATGTAAATTTTGGAGAATTGTTGCCATACAAAAAGGTGATATGGTTTGGTAGTGTTCCAAAGAAGTTGAAAAGACATTTACTTATGAAACAACTGCTAGGCAATTTCAGACACATACGATTGAATTTCCAAGCTGATTAGAGATTGGCATGCAAAATAGACAACAGTGGATACTGTAATGAGTGTAGTATCACATTATCCTAGCATCTTATAAGAAACATTCTCATTGGCAATGAATTAACCAGAAAAAAAAATTATATTGATAATTAGATGGTTCTATGGAAACTCTGCATCTCCTGGAATCTGGTGAAATACCCAATGTATGCGATTGTGTTGTTCTTAGTCCTTTGCAAAAATGTCTTCAAATAAATGCAATAATAATAACTTCTAGGTTTGGAAAACTAACCTGTGCATCACTTCCTTTCTCAATTAATTCCATATTTCGCTGAATGCAAGCAGCATCACCACTTGAACGATTACTAGCAGCATTATTTTCAGCAGTGGCTTCGACCTTCTGCTGTGCAACACTCTCATCTTGGGGACCATTTATGCCAGTGGCTGACTGACAAGGAAAATATAATAAATTAAAATTTCAATCAGTTGCCAATAACATGGGATATTTTAAGTAAGGAAAAAGGAACTGAAAACGAGTGAATAAGAGTCCTACTGATTGTCTTCTCCAAACATGTTGCCACAAATTTCTCAGTTCATTTTTTCTTATTGGCTTAACAAGATAATCTGCAGCACCCCTCAGCATGCATTTGTATACCGTGCTAATTGAATCTTGGGAAGACATCACTGTAAAAGAATTAAGAAATTCAGATCTTATAATTTAGGTGTTAACAAAAGTTGGAAAATTCAGTAACATCTAAAAAACATTTAGCAGTGATATCATACTTATGACAGGGATGTTTTTGCAAATATCATGCTCCATAATTAAGGTAAGAAGTGCATAGCCAGATATGGATGGCAAATCCACCTCCGTCAGTATTAGATCAACATTGCCCGGTCTTCCCTTGAGTAATTCCCACGCCTTCAATCCATCAGGAACAGCAGCCACTGCTCAAAACAAACGGACAAAGTTATTTTGAAGTTCTAAGAGGGTGTAATTAGTTTCATGCACTTAATATTCTCAAATTAAAGCATTAAACAAGAAGAAAAGGTCGATAACAGAAATTCTTTATGGAAATTGACAACTAAAATAATTATATCATGTAAGAAAATAATTGAATCATGTAAGCCTGTAGTTTCCAAACTGCCAAGACTCTTAAAGCAAGTTGAAAGGAGCCATTAGTTCCTTAGACTTTCATTGAACCCAGATCCCCATCACATAACCTGTCAGAAAATAGATAATTTCTTTTAAAAGGGAAAAAATCATTAAAACGTTATAAAAAGAAATAAAAGGCCCATTTTTGTGTACACATAGTTTTTCTTTTTCATTTCTCTTCCTAACTTATTTTTCTGAATTAAATCCTCACGAGCTTTCCGACTGCTGGCACACTTTATATTACCAAAGATCATATGTCAATCCTTTCTCATATTGGGACTCCAGAGACTTCGATTTCCTATATTTTCTTCCTCTTGCTCCCCCCCTCTCCATTGAGTGTGGTCAATAAAATCCTTAATGACTCTCAGGCCCCAGAAAATAACTCAATGTTTACAATCAATCAAACTCACGGTTTCATCCCCGAAAAACGGAACCGAGACAGAGGAAAAAAAACAGAACAGACCAACTCACATGTTTATTTCACAGCAAACCATTGAACATGCAAGCCACAGAATACAAGATGGAACAGAAGCTAACATAATGCAAAAGGAAAAACGAACCGTAAAACTTCCAAAAAGAAAAAAAAAATGCAAACAGTGATATTGACCATGAAAGAAGCAAGCGAGTTCTCATATGCAGGTCGAGTCAATCGAAGAAAAAATACATTAAAAAAAACAAAAACCCAAATTCACAAAAAAAGGAAAAAAGAAGAATGAAAGAAAAGCAACCCGGTGAAATTAAAGACAGAAGAGATAGAAGAAGGTTTTCTAACCTTTGTAGCTGCATTTTCTGAGAAGCGCAGCTATAATCTGCCTTGTTGAGTCATCGGCTTCAACCAATAAGACCCTCAAAATCATCCTTGGAAGAAACTTCTCCCACCTCATCAAGCCCTTCAATTCACCCTTACTCCCACTCCCACTCTCTTCCTTCTCCACTCTCACTGACTTCTCTCCACTCATCACCACCTCGCCCATATTCCCACCGAATGAACTCAGCCACCGGAATCGCACTACAGCATCAGAATTGAGAATCTTGGCGGAAGTAAAACCTCTCTCAACACGCACAGAGAGAGAGCAACAATCTGATATCTTGTATCCAAATTTGGAGGGTAAAAAAAACATAAAAGGAAGAAAGAAAAAGGCGATGTGTGGAAGCAGGGGTGGACGGGGAGACACCGTTAAGTTTAACAGCGAGTCGATCGAACGGCGTGGGAGAAGACAGAAACATTAACCGCCCTCTGATCCAACGGCCAGCGAAAATATCCTTGTTTCCGAAAATATCTAGACACTTGGAGGCGGTGGCCCACATGGTCCACGTCATCAATCAGATCTGATTTTCGACCAAAGATCTAAAGCCAAAAAGCCATTGGGTTCTCGTGGTTGGTGCTGGTGGTGGATATTTTTTCGCCTTCCTTTTATTTTATTTTTCTTTTGCTTCTCATTATTTCGCTCCTCTCGTTCCCATCCAAATCCAAAATATCAGAATTTATTATGTGTGTGCGGGCATTTGGATATTTTTCCTGTGGGACACCCATTAAGATATTAACACTAAACTCAGATATTTTTCGGTGCTTTCACCCTGCCATTCTATCACATGGTCGACACCGAGACACGTGGCTCTGTTCTAGGGGATACTCTCGTTTTGTGGCTTTGAAGTTGTCAAACGCTATCTACCACACCTCACGCGCCACACCTACATCGTCTCCCAAACTCGCTCTTCCGTTGGATGCCAGAATATCCCACACCGTGGGTCCTCCCTTCTTCTTTGACTTTGTGTTGATTAGAGAGGGAGAGAGTGCGTGTTAATTTTATATTTACCACCCGAGCGTAGGTGTGGTGGAAGCCTCACCTCAAATCAACCTAGGACATTTTTCGATATCCTATTGGTTCTCATAAACCCTTCTTCTTATCTCATCATTAACTATTTAATTACTCCTTTTTCTATCTCTAAATCCTCTAACAACCTTATAAATTAAATTAATGTTTTCGCACTCCTTCCAATATCTGCTACCACTATTTTGTTTTTCCTCCACTTGTCTCTTTCTCTCTTTTTCTCCTCCTTCATCTTCAACTCTTTTTTTTTTTTTCTCAAATTATAATCTTCAATATCCATAACTTTATTTCTTGCCAACCACTCTTTGTTGTGTATTGGTTTATTTTCAACAATAGTGAAGCTGTACGACAACTGAACTTGAATTTTAAACCAAAAAATCTTTTCTTTTTATTAACTCTAAACGACAAAAACAATTTTGGTTTACGAAAATTACTACTTCCGACGGCAGTACTCTTTTCGAAAACACGTGAAGAATTTATTTAGTGTGGATTTGCAACTGTTTGTTCTTTATTAGTTAGTGTTGATTACTGCCACAATAGAACTTAAAATTCTAAATAACTAAAATTAGAAATAGTATATTGGTAGAAAGCTAAATTATGCAGACATGTATTTGGCCATTCCAGCTATTTGAGGTTGTTATTAATCACGTTTAAGCTCATAATCTCACTCCTATAAACATGCACATGTGATTGGTTTGAAGTCTTGTTTGATGGAAAAAACTGTTGGGTTCCTGTATATGTGAAGTTGTGTCACTTTGGATATAAAATATCTTCAAACATTAATGGTCTTAGATGTTACCACGCGCAAGATATTTTATTTTCAAGATAAATGAAAATTATTAATAAAATTTTATGCTACCTGAATTTAAATTGCACAGCAAGGGATACTAAATGTTTAACCTTTAAGCTGAAGAGATTTAAAAGTTCCCTGCTGAAAGTGATAATTTTTTTTTTTTTGAAGTGTGTCGTGAGTATTGATGAGTGCTTAAGAGAAGGGAAGGGAGAAAAAGAAGGTTAGTTATTGTGATGTGTATGAGGCAAAACATGTGGAAAGCACGTGAAGATAGGATGTGCAAGGGCGATGAGGCTTTTAAACCAGCTTTTTTTCTGCAAAATGAAAGCTACAGAACACAAATGCATTCGTGATGAAATAACTTGCACTCTTTTATTTAGGTATGGATGGGACCGTTAGCATAGCAAATTCCTTTTTCTTTCCAACTTTCCCAAGAAATGTAGATATCTTGGTTAAGGATAGTAAGGAGGATTTTCCTCCATCCCATGTTTTTTCTTCTTGCACCCTCAACATTTTTAAAATATCACTATTTGACTTAGCTTAAGATAGAAAGGTTAAGTAAGATAAAAATCCTCTCTTCTTTCGTAAGTTTCATTTCCTCATACCCTCAAATGTGTGGGCACCAACTCCTCCGATATTTGGTTAAGAGACGAATTTAAGAATGCAAAACTTAAAAATAAAAAGAAAGCACAAAAAAACAATAAACAAAAAAATGACTTTTTTGTATTTGGGATCCCTTTTTACTCGGATTTGTAAAAAAGAGTCTCTCAATTTTATTTTATTTTTGTGAAACTGGGTTAAGTCGCTAGGATGAGGGTGAAGTCGTCCTCCATGATGACAATTTTTTTTTAAACAAAGTCGTCAGGCAGGGGAACGATTTTTGTTTGGCGCGTGGTGAAGTCGTCTTTGCAGATGACAACTTCATTTTGAGTTTTTTTTTTAATTCTTTTTACAATAAATGATAATACTTAAATTAAAAATAAAAATAAACATTAATATATTTTTTAATTGATTAAAAAAAATACAATAATTTAGTTACTGGAAAATAATAAAACAGTCATCTATGTCCTCCAGTTCCACATGTTGGTCTTCTTCTGGGTTTGTTGGGACGTCTTGGTGGTTGTTGTTGTTGTGGTTCATCATCATCATCATCATCTTCATCTTCATCTTGATGACTTTGGACATTTTACAGAATTTGTGGTGATTGGGAAGGCATTGGCGGAGGATAGAATGACATTGATGATGAAGATCCTGGATAATAGGCAGATGGTGGTGTCATGGTTGTGGTGCCAAACATATGTGATGGACCAACACCATAACTTGACTGATGCGGGAAGAAACCATATGAAGAAGGGACGTGTTGGAATGAGGTGTTTGATGGGTTGCCAAATTGAGGATGTGAATGTCCAAACATTTGACCCTGACCCATAGGCGACTGTCGGAAAAAGGGTTGGGGATGATGTATGAGATCTGGAGAAGACCCAACATGGCCAGTGTAGGGTTTTGAAGCAGGCTGGGAAGGTTCTTGTGACATATCGTACTATAAAATAAATAACATGGTTATTGTCATGAATAAGTATGTAGGATAAATAGATGTACAACATTGTAGTATAAATAACCTCATTGTCGGAAGATTCTATCGATGGAGATATATAGCGGATAATGTGGTTTATGTACCATTGCATATACAGTGTTTCATCACGCAAATGTCTGTTTCCGCTAAACGGTGTACCTTGAATGATCCGATTTTGTCGATCATTCCAAATTGCAATCCACTGGTGATGATGTCCTACCCAATCTCTGTCGTTTCTCCCCCTCAAGTCATCCCTGTGAACTTGATCCAGGTTAACCAGCTCAAGCGGAATGTTTTGTCTTAAACCAAATTGACGCATCACCCTATCCGCCTAATGGATTTCTATTGTGGCGAAGCAAATTATTGGGACTGTTGCTCTGAATACCAAAGGGATGTCAACCACAATCAATCGACTAACTTCTTGTCGAGTGTAAGGCCTCCACAAGAACTAAAACAAAATTGTAGACATTAGTTTGAAATGTTAAAAAAGAAAAAGCTTTGAATTACCTTAAGTATTACCTGTCTTGTACGTAGTTGATCAAATCTCAACCGAAATTCAGTAACTGAAATTGAAGTTGGATTTATCCGATGCGTTACATTCATCCACCTAAAAAAAGTAGCAATTTCAAGTTAGTTAAATGACAAGAAAAAATAATAATTTAAAAGTTAGCTTTTTACCTTTTACAGACAGGGAAACCATCCCCATCAGCCACCTCCTGATCACTTAAAGGTTGAAGTTGTGGGGCTATAGAAGTAATCCTCTCCCAAGCCCAACATTGTAACAAGATAATGCATCCACCAATATTTTCTTGGCGTAGGTGAATGCCATGATCTAGGCAACGATATAGGCAGGCCAAAACTGCAGACCCCCAACTACAATTCCTGACTACATTCAAGTTAGCTAGCCTAAGTAGATACATGACATGTACCCTAGCTGCAGACGTGTCTGGCATTAAAATGCTTCCAATCAATTTGAGAATGTAAGCTCTCGCATATTGAGCAATAACCTCATTGTTTGCATTTGGTGGAAGTTGTTGGAAAGTAGAGTTTAACCAAGATACTCTAATTGAGTTCCCTCTTATAACCGTCGGCGGTGGAATGACACCTAGATGTTCATGGAAGGTGGCGAATATGTCTTGAACCGTAATGGGACCAGTGACCACATCTCCGTCTATCGGTAGGTCAAGGAGGACGACTACATCCTCTAGTGTTACAGTAGTCTCTCCATGGGGGAAGTGAAATGTGTGAGTTTCTGATCTCCACCTTTCTAATAAAGAACTGATGAGGAAGTGGTTGACATCCATGTCTGGGATATATAAGTCCAGTCTGTTGAATTAAATTTATGACACGGGGATCAAGTATGTCTTGGTTGTTTAGTATCCAAACTCCAGCTCTTCTCGGTCTAAGAACTCGTTCTCGTCCTTCCCATAAGTCGTTAGTGATATGTTCGTGTTGAAGCCGAAATAGTGACATATCCCGGGGTAGACGTCCATTTTGTGCCATGCTAAACGTGTTTAGAAATTGAAAATAAAAATTAGAACATAAGTCTGGAAATTAATTGATAACAAAATATTAAAAGATACTTAAACCTTAAAAGTAGAAGCAATGAAAGGTGTGCTGAAGTGTTGAAAACTCTCCCAATGCGCGCAACCTCAAAGGATTTTCTGCCAATCCAAGTTGAATGCACAAAGTGATGAATATGTGCAAGTTGAGAGTATTTGAACCAATGCTAGAATTTTCTTCACGTGATTACACAATGCACTGTCCATCAAACTTTAAAAGTTGTTCGTGGCATGTGGTTGTGAGAGCATTCAAATAAAGCACAGTCAAAGTTGTCACCATTTTGGATGAATGCATGCAAATTTTTATCTGTGCATGGCATAGGGAGTAGGAGGAATCTCTGCCAGTCCATTATTTACCCTGATTTCGTGGTGGTGCAGCGCACAGTCAACAACACAGTCAAACAAATTAATTGCGCGCGTGATGGTGTCAGGCTGAGTAAAGACAAAGTCGTCATTAACGCGGACGACATGCACCAATTAAAGTCATCATCCGTGCGGACGACAATCCATTAAAGTCGTTAGGCAGCCTAACAATTTCGCTTTAATGGCCACCAACTCCGTCCTGACATGCACCAGTTTGTGTTTAATGAAGTGGGTGGTTTAATTAATGAAGTCGCTTACTTTTAAGAGAAAAACGTTGTCATTAAAAGCGGCTTCAGTGATATTTATTACAAAACCGTTGGCATTAATAGCGGTTTGTGTCCAGTAATAAATGTGCTGGTGCGCAAGAAGTAGGGTTTCTTAAAATTAATATTTATACTCATTTGAGTATCATTTCAGTAGAGACTCCTTCATTTTGTTCGTACCTTCATCAAATTTACATACAAATGGCAGATCAATTGAATCAATATCCATATATTTTGTCTGATTTTAGTGAAGATGAGTTGGTTACCAACCAATAAACAGTCCATACAACGGATCATAGTGGGTCATCAAGTCACACCTCACTTGAAGCTTCAAATCCAGTGACTAAAAATTCACTATGTATTGGCATGTCTTTTGACACAAAAGAGTCCACAATGTCATGTATCAAGCAATACCATATTGACAATGGTTATAGATTTGCTGTTGTTGAGAGCAAATCTGAAAAATTTATATGTCGATGTGTCGACTACAAAAAAGGTTGCTCGTGGTGTTTACAGGCTGCTTATAGCAAGCAGAGTTTGAATTGGGAAATTAGAAAGATTGACGGATCACACACGTGTTTGTCAACCATGCAACCTGCAGATCATGTCAATCTTGATTCCAACCAAATTGGTTCTATTGTGATGAACTCTGTAAAGGAAAATCCTTCCATACCTA
>Ga0214545_1000579_pt1 | contig 59837 bp, 38 predicted proteins | sample CNSS4metaG_FD_160064 | JGI IMG/M metagenome (GOLD analysis project Ga0214545, IMG submission 160064) | Root nodule microbial communities from cowpea collected in UCLA plant growth center, Los Angeles, California, USA - CNSS4 | ecosystem: Host-associated > Plants > Roots > Nodule | place: USA... | reverse complement strand
TTTTATCATTTAAATTTTATTTCTATCTTTGTTTATCTTAATCCCCTATATTTTTTTATTTTATTTGACTAACTCATTTGTATAGTTTTATAAGAACTAATTTGTTAAAAATCAATTCCGTGTTCGTTGGGAGACGACTTTGGGTTACTTTATCCTTACTATTTTGTTGACTACTTTCTTAACAATACTAAAGTTGTTATAAGATAAGTAGTATTCATTTGATCGCGTCAACGACAGCGTTATCAACATCTAAATTTTATTGTTTATCTTGAACTTATAGACAAAGTTTCTTGTTTTTATAAATGTTATATCTAGTTATAAACATGTATCAAAATTTAGAATTTTTGCTTTTTATTTGACATGTTTAAGGAAATATGTGGATTAAAAAAGTGCAACAAAAAAAAATTAAAGGCGTTTAAAACACCAAGTTAAAGTCATCTAAAAATAATGAATTGTATTGTAGGGGTGAAAAACCTCACCAGGGATTTAAAAACGTTGAAATTGATTGAAATTGAAAACCATAGAGGTTTGAAAAACTTTCGTAAAGTACTAGGAGTTCTAGAACCGCCAGTAAGTAGCAGGGGTTCAAAATTGCTGGTAAGTAGCGGAGGTTCCAGAACCGTCGGTAAGTAGTAGAGGTTCTAGAACTGCCAATAAGTAGAGAAGGTTAAGAACCGCCGGTAAGTAGCAGGGGTTCCAAAACCGTCGGTAAATAGTGGGGGTTCCAGAACCGCTGGTAAGTACTACTTTACTAGGGGTTGCTGAAAACCGCCGGTAATCCATTAATGACGCAGGCTTTTCTAGGGGAAAACCAAACCGCAGGTAACACCTTTAGTGGAGGTTAAAACCTCCGAGAATGCCAAACATAACCTCCATTAAAAATTATTTCTCTCGTAGTGATGAAACGCATTCACATCTCCAATATATTTTTCATCTTATCAAAATCTTTATATAATTATGTTAAAATGATGTATGTCAATTAAAAAAATTTTATGTCTCATATTTGAATATTTCTATTATTTTTTTAATATTTTTATTTATTGTATATTTTCCTTTCACATGAGTATGTTTAATACTCTCAATTTAAGTGTTAAATAGCCTAAACCTTTCATTTACTATATAATATTAAAAAAAAATTACTTATTATTATTAATTTTTGTTTCATTTAAAGAACTCTTTTGTTTCGCTAACTTTCATTATTTCTCAACCATTGAGTATATATATTGATATTTAAAAAATAGATTCATTAGAATTTAAAAAATTAAAGTAAACAAACGTTTAAAATATATTTTAATTTGAATATTTGTTTTTCTTTTATATTTTTCAAAAATATTTGCAAATTTAATAAATGTTTTGGTTCTCATCAAATTTTATTTGGTATACTAATCTAAAATGTAAATAACTATAATTTATTTCAAAGTATTTGATATCGAAGAAACAACCATCCTCCTAATATTTAATATTTGATAATATTATGTTTCCTTTACTGTAATTTTTATTATTTTATAAAAATTAATTAAAATTAATATTGAAGTAGTAAGAAAATGGGTATGAGTACGAGATTATACTCGTTACCGGGTGGGAATGGGGATGAGACAAAAGTTTGATACCCGTTGGGTTTGGGTATGGAGATGAGGATGATTTTTTTCTACGAAGATGAGTATGGGATAGCGAAACTCGTCCCCGCCCCGCCCTGTTGTCATCCCTAAACAAACCTGAACATATATGTACTAATCAGGAATTAATTTCTAGTAGAAATGATAGTGAACTGGCTCGCAACTTTTTTTCATTATTTTTTTAAAATTATTTTAAAAATTTATTTATGTATGTAATTATAAATAAATATTTAAAATATATTTAATTATATAAATATTTTCTATATTTTAATTAATCAATTAATATTTTTAATTAAATAAATTAAAATAATTATTACATTTACCTGTTAAATTACTTTATCATAACTAATAATTAAAATTTAATTTATAGATATTAATGATTTAAATTATAATAGTAATGCATATTTTCATTTTTAGAAAAATATAATATAAAAAACTTAATTGGACCTAACCCACACCGTCATGTTTTGGCGGACGGCAAGCTGTCCATTGGACCTAACCCACTTTGTCACCTATACTACTTAGTGGTAAATAAGCCAATGTAATTGAAACTGATCATTCATAAAAAATAATGATAATAACTTCTATCACTACAAAAAATATATTTTTTATTAGAGATTTATTTTTAATATATATATATATATATATATATATATATATATATATATAAATGTTTCTGGATAGAATCAAATTATCCTACAAAGTATTGTATTATTATCCTACTGCTTGCCGAAAATTTTGAAGACAGAACATATCCCAACAAGCAACAAGAGAATAATATTATACCTTGTAGGATAATTTAGTTCCATAAAAGGATTTCTATCATTTATTTTGACCTTTACAAATTTTATATTATTTTAAGATTTAGGTATAATTTAAATTTGTTGAAAACTTTGCTCAAACTTTATTCTCGCAATTTTTTCACGTTTCTGTTGTTTTTGGCATTCTTCTTTCTCACCTTTCTTTCGTTCTCTTTCTCTCTTATAAATGTTTTAGGTTTCTTCTTCAACCCATTACTTCTCCTTCACCACCATCTTCATTTGTTTCAAAATTGTTTTGATTGCTTTTGAGGACAAGACTTCAAAGCATCAATTACTCAGAATGACTACTTGTAAATTCTTTCTCGTCACCTCCATCTCCATTTTTGGAAATTTGGCTTTGAGATTGTTGATTCAGTATTTTTTTTCTTCTCCCTGATCTTCTGATTGCGATTGATTATTTTAATTATGTTGCTTTGAGCGAGAGTTGCCAAGTTGAGCGAGAGATGGATTATTCATATCAACTTTTTAGTTTATTTTGTTATAAATAATTATTCTCAGTTTTCACTATTTATATCTACTATATATCTAAGACAATGTTAGTGTAGGTAAATTATTGAAATAGACATTGTATTTGATTGACACATGTATTAAATTGAGGTTATATTTGTCTTTTTGATATAGTGTTGTTTTGCCGCTGAAAAACTTTAATTGTTATTGACGTTGGCTGATAGTAGGAGCCTTCTTCTTCAAGGCAATCAAGTTCCTCGAGGTAATTTATTTTTTTCTTCTTCCATTTTCCTTCTTCTTCTCCTTCTTTTGTTTTCCTTCTTCCTCTTCTTCAATGCTTCTTCTTTCTTCTTCCTCATACCAACCTAAGTATGATTTTTTTCGGTGATTGTTGTTGTTGAAGGTTGACAGAAGTTTTGGTTGGTGTAGGTAATTTATTCTTCTATTTCTTGATTTTATTTTATTTTTGCGTGAATATTTTTTCTCTCTTCTTCTTCTTCTTACTATGTTAATTTATGTTTACTTCGTGTTCATTATAAAGGTCAAAGATTTAATTTTTCCAATGTTTTTCGTCTTGAAGAAAAGGTTGATGTTTTTGTTTTTAAAAGTTGTTTTTTAACAAAATCTTGAACATGTTTTATTGCTTTTGATGGTGTTGTTGTATTTATTATTTTATACTTGGTACACCTGGGTTGAAGAAAAGGTTAAAGTTTTTGTTTTTAATAGGTATTTTCGAAAAAGTTGTATACGTGATTATGATAATGTTTTTTTATTGGTGGTCTTATGTTGTTTTTATTGGTGGTCTTCGTCTGTTTATATTTGGTGAAGCATATATGGTTTTTTATATTTTGAAGTTGTAACGTTTTTGTGTTCTAAAACGTATGATCTATTTTATTGACATATATTAGATGACAAAGAAATTTGATATGATCAAAGATATTGATTGAAAAGGGAAACTTTGAAACTTGCTGTCAGAATGTAGATTTGTGGTTTGTTGAATCATGGGATTCCAAACGAAATATGGAGATGGTTATGACAGATCAAAAGGTAATGTATCATTCCATTGTTTATATGCATTATATATTTTGTATTTTAGAAAAAAAATATTTAACGTTATATGCATGATTATGCTGGTTAGGGTGATGATGTCCATGCTATGATTAAAAAGGAAGACATTAGTACGTGGGAAGACAAGCTAAAGGAGGGAGAAAGTTAAATAATGCATAACTTCAAAATCTTAAAGAACAGAGCTCAATATAGAGTTTGCGACCATCCCTTTAAGCTAATTTTTATAGGAGCAATGTCTGTACGACCGCAACCAATTGTTGGCATACCTGCAAAAGTTTGGAAGTTCAAAAGTGTAAAGGATATCATTTATGGACAATATTCTGCAGATTTGTTGGTTGGTAAGTTTTTTGTCATTCATTCATATATATATGTCCTATTTAATTTGTTATGTTCATTTACTTTTTAGTTTTTTTGTGTTAGATGTCATTGGTGTGGTGGATAATGTGGAGGAGAAACCTAGTGCGAAAAATGTTGTGTTTGACCTAAAGGATTTGAGGTACAATTAATACTAATGTTATTTTTTTTGATAGAGCAATTTTAATATATCGATTTAATGTTGTTTTGAAGTTGTTGTTTTTATTTTATTAATTTAGTGGTGCGTCAATCAGTTGCACTCTGTGGGATTCATATTGTATGAGATTGGTTAGTTATTGGAGGGAAAGTGATGAGTCATTATTTTCTTCCATTGCACTAGCCTTTGTGTACCCATTTGATTGTTATTCAGTGCTTAATTGTTCATCTTTATAGTGTTTTTCATCGGTTGGGCTTTATTGGGCCACTATTCTGAATTTGGACTAATTTCACATTATTTGGCCTAATTTTCATTTTTAATTATTTTTAGGTATTTGGGTGAAGCAATTTTGGAGCTTGGACATCAATATTCAGTTGAAGAGAGTTACCACATCATTTCCACGTCATCTGAGTGAATGGACCAACATTAGAGGCCCAGGAGTGGCATTTTTGTAATTCTGCAGCTCATAATGGCAATTTTGTAAATAATGCTGGCAGACTTGAGGTGACCACGAGAATAGGGTTTCTTTTCCATGCACCAGCAGCACATTTCATCTTCTACCTTTCTCTAACCTCCATTTTCGCTCTCCAAGCTTCCATGGAAGTGCACCTTGCAGTTTTTCACGTTTTTGTCTCATTTTTACCATTTTTATGCACATTTGACAGCACCCATTGAGGGTTTTGCATTTTGATTTCGTTTTCTACATTGGGCAGCTCATTTTGTGGATTTTGTTGACTTGGAACAACACCCATTGATGGGGTTTTCGGATTTATATATCACAACACCATTTTTGCATTCCGTTGAAGCTTTGAAATCTCTCTTTTGCTCTTGATTTGCGTTTTCAGAATTCAAAAGTTAGGGTTTTTGGTCCTGTTTTTGTGATTCTAGATTTGAAGTGTTTAATTGCTCAGTGCCATGTCTAGCTAAATTTGTGTATTGACTCCTTGATAAAAAATGCAATGAAGCTTTGAGGTTGTGCTTGTTTTGTGAAATCTGCCATGTCTTTGTTCTGAATTCATGGAATGCATGTGGTGAATCTGTTAATGCTTAATTTACAGAGTAATTGCATACGTTTGGGTTAAGATACGTTCATGCTTAATGTATGTAGCTTGGCTATCACGAATTTAAGGATGTGTGCATTGCTTAATTGCATAATGAAGTTGGATTGTAATTTTCGCTTAATGAATTATTATCTAGTGGATTGAGATAAGGCAAAGTTGGTGTTAATTTTGTGGCCTATGATAAGTGAAATTGTGTTTGAATCAAGTATGTCAATACGGTTTTAATCACTGTCGCATTCAATTTAATCTGTTGATTAGCATTCTGAATCTGTCTACCAAACCCCCCTGTGTTATTGTTGTGTTCATCTGGAAATTGAAGCTTTGAATGAAAATATTGGTCGTTGGGAGACGACTTGGTTCACTTTCATATACTACATTTTAAGTGTTTTAATTTGGTGGGGTACGACCACTATCAAGTTGTGAAACACCTTATCCTGCTATTATTCTTACTCAGGCAAAGATAAAGGCTGCATCAGGTTTTATTATAGTGACAAAACTTTTTTATATTCTTTATTCGTTTCGAAGGTAATGTGCATAATTTGTAAATTAATTTAAATTATTTTGTATAGGTCCATGGTCAGTGTCATTGTCTAATTGTTGAAATGGATCGAAGTTCATATTTGGAGATGATATACCTGAATTGATTGAATTTAGGAACGAATTTGCAAAGTAATATTTTTATATTACCACTGTATTATTCAATAAATCTTTATATTTGATAAACACTAACTCATGTTTAATGTGCTCATGAAATTTTTGAAGACGGAAGCCAATACAGTGGGTCTTCCGAAATTCGTCATGTTGATAGGTTTATGTATAAAATTGTTGTTAAAAGTGTTTCAGAGATTTTGACTATGATAGAGGTAGTTGTTGTTTTGCAAACTTTTATAAACACTTGTCATTATTATTAACCTTTCTTTTATTGGTTTAGGAGATTCCATGTGTAACTGTTGCACATACACTTAAATTTAACTTAGGAAATGATGGTTGGAGTTATTTGATTTGTAAATTATGCACAAAAAGAACACATGAAGTTGGTTCTTTTAAGTGTTTGAATTATGATGGTTATAGTGAGTATCCAAGAATGAGGTTAGTAATACCTGCGGAATATAATGATTTTAGTAATTCGTAACAGATGTGTAATAGTTTGCCTATGTTACAATCTTATTTATGATTGAATATATGTTTGTAGATACAAGCTTGGAATTCAAGTGACTGGTCGAAAAAAGGTTTCTAACTTCATGCTTTAGGACCAAGATTACATCAATCTAATTGGTGTATCTGCTGGTAATTTGCGAAAAAAAATGATCAAGGTAGTACACCTTTATTTTTCCTATAGTAAGATAATAGTGTGAAAATCATACTAATATTTCATTTCATGTTTCTTTTTGTATGTATTAGATGGTGAGGAGGATTTTAAGTGTTTTCTAGAGGATCTAGACGTTATTTTGGGGTGTACTTTGGCTTTCAAGGTTAAGCTCTAACAAATAACCGACCTACTTCAATAATGAGAGTTTCAAGTGATCATGAAATTATAGCTCACATTAGTAGTCTTCTTGGACAAATTGAGGTTGTAATTTTAATTATCTTGTATTGAAAAGAAAAATTTTTGCAGGTAATGAAAGTTGTTGAACTGAATTTTAGTATTGTTGTTTCATGTGTATGATTTTGATGATTGTATGCCATGAAAATTCGTGCTAATATATGATCTGAATTAGGGGTTTGGGTGCTTTGATATTGATGATCGAAATTCTTTCCAAATTGCATGAATATGAGGGGTTTCCGCACTGTACATGTTATTTTTGGTTCAACTTGTATTTGGGGACCATATTGGATCTAAATTATGTCCATAAGCTTTGTGCACTACTTCCAATTACGTGGTTTGGTTTTGGGATGTGATTTGTGCATGTGTTGCTGGTGTCTATTGCCATCACAGTGTAGAAATCTGCAATTCTCGCTCAAGCGAGCTAGGCTCGCCTAGGCGGGGTTAGTAGAGAGTTGCGTTTGTGTCTATTCGAGCGTCTCGCTCGAGTGGGGAGTTTTGGCCTTGGGCGACAGGCCATCTCGCGCCTAAGCAAGAACTCGAGAGTGTTGGAAGCCCTTGCTTGAGCATCTCACTCATGCGTGAAGCTTCGTCTTGGGCAAAAGCTCGTCTCGCTTAGGCGAGAGACCCTTGCCTAAGCAAGAATTTTGATTGTTGATGGTTCTGTTTAAACTCGTCGCCTAGGCGAGGCACATCAATTCTGGGCGAAGGATGGTCTCGCCCAAGCGAGAAGGAGCTTGCTCAAGCGAGACTTCATGGGTTGCTATTGTACTATGGGCTCGCTCAGGCTAGTGAGCCTAGCTTAAGCGAGATGGGCTTGGATGTTTGGACGAAGGCTTTTAGCCTAAGCAAAGAAAAGTACAATGGTATTTTTCAAGGCAATTGATAATGTGGTATCAGATTAGTTATGTTGAATTCGTGATGCGTTGTCTACAAGGCTTCTAAGATACCTCAAAGGTGGGTTTGTTGGTGTTCCTTGAGTTATGGCTCAAAATGTATCCCTTGAGTTGTGGCTCGGGATAGGGGTTAAACACGTGGCACTCTCTGAGTTGTGGCTCAGAATGATGTCCCTTGAGTTGTGGCTCGAGATAGCAGAAGAACACGAGGAACTCTTGAGTTGTGGCTCGGGTTTGTGAGTGTTGTCGGTGTGAGTGTGCTTGTTGTGGCCAATATGGATGGGTCCAGATAGATTGCCCTCCTCAGCAATTAGCTGACGAGTTTGGTAGTCTTGGGACGTATGAACTATGTTCGTATTGGGAACTCCACATGGCGTTACGGTGTGTGATCCAAAGTGTGGTTTCCCGCACGTGCTCTATCGGTTGTGGTCGATAGGTTGGGCAGCAAAACACCTTGAGGTACTCACTAGAAGACATAGAACACGAATGACATGGTTGTGGCCATGTGGGACGAATGAGGGAATTTCTTGAGTGATTTCAACATCATAACATGGTTGTGGTCATGTGGGTTGAAAATATGGAATTCCTTAATGTTAGTTGACATCACAACATGGTTGTGCCCATGTGGGTCGAAAGGATGTATTTTTTTGATGTGTTTTATATATGCATTTGAATTGTATATACATATATGTTTACTATGTTAGCTCACCCTATTTGCTTGTGTTTGGCGATGATCGTGTACGCGGTATACGTGAGCAGATGATGTTGTAGATGGATCGAGTGAGGCTTAGCGACTGAGCGGGGATAACTTGGGAGCTTTTTATTGTTTTATAATTTTGAAATAAATTGTAAACACTTATAGGATGTTTTTATATTATTTCGAGTTTTATAATTTATGGATTTTGGATTATTCATTAATCTAATAAAGTTTTAAATTTCCCGCATTTATGGGAAATGATGTTATAATAAATCACGCATATTTATTGTTTTCTTATTTTATTATTTAAATCCGTAATATCCAGTCAAGATGTTACAGTAAGTATTTAAATGAGTCGTACTGGTGGTCCGATAGAAATTTATAAATTTTTTATGTAAACTTTTGTAGGCAATGGAACTTGCTGAATGTAGTGACAATGTTGTATGTGACTTATCTATTGATACTAATAGTTCATTAGTAAGTATAATTTCACTATAATTACCATACTACTATTACTCGACACTTGGAAGCTCTAATATAGATTGATGGTGGTAATTGCATATGTCTTTTTCTAGGACGACTGATCTTGACCCAGATATTGTTTTACGTGTGACGTCCATAAAAGATCTATGTACTACCAGTTACCATGAAGATGTAGAAGACATTCCATCAAATATCATGGACTTTGATCTTTTGGAAGACATTCCGTTAGCCAAACTATCAGCTACAAAGACAATGAAGACTATCAAGAAGGAGAAATGATGTTTATATTATGAAAGCCCAGGAAAATATTGTAGTAATTTTCTTTAGAAGTTTATGTATGTTTTGTCACAAATATTTTGACTCCTAAAAATGCTGCATTCCTTGGTTCTGTTTTGTTTAATTAGAATGGTGAACGTTTTTTAACATTATAAATAGTTTTGACTATGAAAAACGTACAAGAAAGTTGGAACAATATTTTAACATTATAAATAGTTTTAAAGTCATGTTTAAACCTAATAATTGCCTTATATATGATGCATGTGGTGGTATTGTTTTGATAGGAAAAAGAGTCAACAATATATACTTACTTGATCTGCATCATGCATAATTTAGCATTCATTGTTTGCTTACAAAAGAGGATGATATTTGGTTATGGCATAGGAGGCTTTGTCACATACACATGCAACATTTTAATCGGCTAAATAGAAAACAGTTGGTTGAAGGCTTACCAAAACTCAAATTTGAGAAGGATACAATATATGAAGATTGTCAAAAAGGAAAAAAGACCAAGGCTCTTTTAAATCAAAAAATTGTGTTTCAACTGAAAGACCTTTTGAGTTGATTCATATGGATCTATTTGGTCCATCCCAAACTATGAGTCTTGGTAGAAACCTTTATGCATTAGTCATAGTAGATGATTTCTCTAGGTTTACATGAACTTTGTTTTTAGCAGCCAAAAATGACACATTCCATGCTTTCAAAAGACTTTCCAAGGTTTTAGAAAATGAAAAGAGTTCTAAGATAGTGTCTATTCGAAGTGATCATGGTAGAGAGTTTCAAAATGAAAGATTTGAACACTTTTGTGAAAAACATGGGATTAAACATAACTTTTCTGCTCCAAGAACTCCACAATAAAAAGGAGTAGTTGAAAGAAAGAATAGGTCACTTGAAGAACTAGCTAGAACCATGTTAAATGAAAACTCACTACCTAAGTAGTTTTGGGTGTTAAATCGATTTTTGATTAGGCCTATTTTTAAGTAAATCCCCCATGAGCTTTTCAAAGGGAGGAGGCCTGTTTTAAGTTACTTAAAAGTATTTGGATGTAAGTGTTTCATCTTAAATAATGGCAAAGAGCAACTTGGCAAGTTTGATGTCAAAGCGGATGAAGGTGTTTTTCTATGTTATGCTATACAAAGCCATGGATATAAGGTTTATAACAAGAGACTAATGACTGTTGAAGAATCCATGCATGTATTTGATGAAACTAACCCTAAGATGCGAGATCAAGTGTCAAAGAATGTAGATGAAGATGATTTACTGTAGGAAAAGAATTTTGTTGCAGAGAAACAATCTGTTGCAGAAAATCAATCGACTGAAATGATGCCTTAAATCAATCTGTTGTGAACATGTTGCTTTTGTATCTCAAATTGAACCTAAAAATTTGAATGATGCCTTAAATGATGGTAATTGGATTGTTGCTATGCAAGATGAACTTAATCAATTTATAAGAAATGATGTATTGTTTCTAGTTCCTAGAAGTGATGACATAAATATAATTGGAACTAAATGGGTTTTTAGAAACAAAATGGATGAAGATGGTAATATAGTAAGAAACAAAGATAGACTAGTTGCTAAAGGGTATAATTAAGAAAAGGCATTGATTTTGATGAAACATATGCACTTGTAGCTAGGCTAGAAGTTGAGATTACTATTAGTATATGCGTGCATGTGTAACTTCAAATTGCATCAAATGGATGTGAAATGTGCATTCTTAAATGATGAAGTATATGTTTCACATCCTCCTATTTTTGAGGATCATCTCTATCCTAACCATGTTTTCAAATTGAAAAAGGCCTTATATGGTTTGAAACAAGCACCACGACAGTGGTATGAAGGGCTAAGCAACTTTCTCTTGTCAAAAGGTTATGCTAGATGTGCAGTTGATAAAATACTCTTCATTAGAAAACATGAAAGTGATGTTATACTTGTTCAAGTGTATGTAGATGATATAATCTTTGGCTCAAATAATAACATCTTGTGTGAAGAGTTTGTTGCAACTATGTAGGGAGAATTTAATATGTCCATGATGGATGAACTTACCTACTTTCTAGGGTCGCAAGTCAAGCAAGTCAAGCATGGAACATTTTTAAGCCAATCAAAATATTATTTTGACTTGTTGAAAAAGTTCAAAATGGAAGATTGCAAGGAAGTTGTCACTCCAATTGCTACAAATTGTCTTATGGATGCAGATGAGGTTAGCCAACCAGTGGATTCAACTAATTAAATCTAAAGGGTTGATTGGGTCTTTGCTCTATGTTATAGCAAATAGGCATTTATCCCGTTTGTTGTGTGCTTGTGTGCAAGGATCCAAGAAAATCCAAAGGAGTCGCACTTAAAAGTTGCAAAAAGGAATTTTAAAGTATCTGAAAGGAACAACTAATGTTGGTTTATGGTATCCATGTGATTCTAACATTACTCTTAGTGGTTTTTCGGATTCTGACTATGCAAGGTGCAAATTGGATAGGAAAAGCACAAGTGGCACTTGCCACCTACTTGGCTCAAGTCTAATCTCATGGAATAACAAAAAGCAAGCATGTGTGGCACTCTTCACTGCTGAAGCTGAATATATAGTAGCTGGACATGGATGTGCACAAGTCATATGGTTGAAGCATCAACTCTTGGACTATGGTGTAAAGCTAAGTAACGTACCCTTGTATTGTGATAATACTAGTGTCATCAACTTAACCAAGAATCCAATACAACATTCTAAAACACACCTATAGAGATTAGGCATCATTTCATTTGAGATCATGTTCAAAAGGAAGATTGTGAATTTCAATTTGTTAAAACGAAAAATTAATTGGCTGATTTGTTCACAAAACTATTAGCTAGAGATAGGTTTAACAAGCTAAGAACTGAATTATGCATATTAGACATGAAGAATATGGTCTGATGTGTTTTAGCATGTTAATCTTATGAATCCATGCATTGATTTCATTAAAATAAGCTAATGTGTGCATAAACTAAAAACTATCATATTTAGCCTATTGATATTTCATTTCAGTGTGTTTATTTCACTTAAATCTGCCTCTGTTTGCAAAAATTTTGATCTGCTAAATTTTTCAGTTTGTTGATTCTATAAATCAATGTGTTGATTTCAATTAAGTTGCCACTGTATGCAAAAAATCTAATCTATCATGAATTTTAATTTCTTGTTTTCACAATTCTATGTGTTGATTTCATTAAAACTGTATCTGGGAATATAAAGCTCAATTTCACGATTTTTAATGGATTGATTTCCGAAATCAATATGTTGATTTCACTTAACCAGATTCTGTGTGCAGAGTTTTATGAACTGTTGAATTTTTAGTCGACTGAATTATAATATCAATGTGTTGATTTTACTAAAACTGCAAATTTTTGAATGAATTAAATTCTAAAGCTGACTAAGTCAAAGAGAGCATCTTGTGTCAGGTACTATTTGCCCCCAACAACTATTGCATGAGCCATGAATTGCTTTTTCTGATTTGTTTGACCAAAAAGCATGTGGGGTGTGTAATTCCAATGTGGATGCATCTTACATAATTTGAACTGATTTATTCATTCATAAAATCTCATTAGAAACATCATGAATTCTTGAGATACTACAATCAACTGCATTAACCTGGCTTTAGACCTAAAATGAATTAATAAAAATATATCTGCACCATTTAATCGACTATTTTTGAAATTCAACCTGTTCAATTATAAATACTGCACTTGAAAACTTTCATTTGCATCATACATCTCTTAGAAATAGCCACAACCATAATCATCATGCCTCATTGTCAATAACGTATTATTCAATCTAATGAAGAACACTCCACTCCTCCTATTCCAAGGTCTCCAAATCAAGAACACCATGAGAGAATTGAGGCTTGGTTCGAAGGATATAAGCACAAAATCCAAGTGTTCCTCATTGAGATGACTAGGAAGCAAATCAACATTCCTAAGGTGCTGAGATATTCATGGATGAGAGTAGAAGGATTTGAGAGTCTACTCCAACAACTCAAACATCAAATGTTGAAAACCTTCCTTGAACTTTTAGGGAAAATCTATTCTGACTTAGTGAAGGTGTTTTTCACCAACTTGCAATTCAAGAATGATGTAGCTGGACTTAAGGCAAGAGGTGTTCAAGTGAGGAAAGATGAAACTGGTGTTGTGCAAGAGTTCAAGAAAGTCCAATATTTTGGCCAATGCTTAAGGAACCCTATTGCTGAGATCAAACATTTCCATGTTGGTGGTCTCAAGGTGGATCAAAGGCTTCTTGTTATGATTATCACAAAAATCATAGTTCCACGTGGGAGCAACCATTCTACATTGAATGAGAGAGATTTGATACTCATGTATTGCATCAAATACAATGTGAAAGTAGATTGGATCTTTGTGCTTCGTTATCACACGTTCAAGGCCAAGAGGCTCATAGATTTCAGGTTGTCCTATGTGGATTTGGTGTCCAAATTCATAGAATACTTTGGTATTGATGTAGAAGATGAGCTGGATGAGTGAATTGGACTTTTGAACCAAACCTCTAATAAAAATTTGCACAAGATGGACTTTACCAAGATGGGAAATGTGTGGACAACTAGTGGTATTGCAGTTGGTGGTGCACATGATTATGAAGTTGACCCAAGTAGAGCAAATCAAGAGGAAAAACCCACTGTTGGACTAATGGAAATTATCCCCTATAATCCTCCAAAGGACAGAGGTCGTGTGTACTCACAGTGTGAGAGGATGGTGCTTCATCAACTGCATGAACTCAATGTGTCTCAAAATGCACATCACACCTTTTGCAATGAGAGGTTCATGGATTCAGATGGCCAAATCCATGACATCCATGATCTGCTGACTTCATTCCAGACCAGAAACAATCTTCAGGATGATTGAGTGTGTTGGCCCTTAAGATCATACATTGCATTAGTGTGTTTGTGGTGTTTAATTATGTGTTATGTAGTTTTTCAATTGATTGATTTTAAATTTTAGTCTACTGAATGTATCAATTTTCTATTTTTTTGCACTATTTCAATTTCTGTTTGTTGTATCGTGAGCTATGATCAATGAAAGATTATCCTTTGTTTGTGATCTTAATGCTTTACTTCTATTTGATGAATCCAAAGGGTGAGAAATAATGGAAACATTAAAATTGGATGTTTAAATTGGAAATTAATGGAATTGAACCCATATTATTGATAAGGGGCATTTGCATTTGTGTATGCTTGTTATCTTGTATGTACTGCTTTTGGAAACATTTTTCAAATTCACAAGTTCAAGCAAAGATTGGAAAATGATGCTTAGATGATACTTCATCAATTCAATGACATCCAACCAAATGGAAGAAATTTGCAAGGGAGGTTAGAGGTTGGCTTCATCAAATAAAGGGGAGAATGTTGGCACAAATGGTTTGGATGATTCGGTGCTTGAAGTTTTGATGAAGGTACTTGAAGCCATTGATGAAGCTATTGAGGTTTGGTGTTTCACGTGTTGATCAAGTCTTGTATGCATGCTCTCTATCTGGATTAAGCATAGGGAAAACAAATTTGAAGATTGTAATTCATGTTGTAGACCATTTTGCATTAATTAGATTTATAGGGTCCTAGTTATGTCTTTTAATTTGTTGAAATGTTTTTCAACGGGTTAAATGGTGTCTTTTAATTTGTTGAAGGAATTTTTAACAAATTAAAAGGTTAGCTATAGTAATCTTGACTGAGACTTATTCAATCAGTTGATTTGAAATCAACCGATTGATTTGAAAATCAACCTGTTGAATTTTGTAATAGTTTCGACTATAACAACTGTATTTTCTGAAAAAGAGATGTGGAGACCATTATTAAGCGCAAAATCTTTCTGGAATCAGCGGAACTAGTATAAAAATATTGTGCATTCATCTTTTCTCTTACTCTTCTCTCTTGTTTTACACTTTAAAGTTTAAAGAATTGTGAACTAAATCATCTTTTTGACATTCTTGTGTGATCTGGTGATATTTGCAGCTTTACTCATGTTTGTATAACTCATTTGAACCTATCTTGATTGATCTTTCATATTGATCTTGCTTTAAATCACAAATTCATATTTATGCACTTTTCCCAGTTTTTCAGTCGATTATTTTTGTGATTTAACCTGTTGATTTTATCAGTATTGTTTTTGTCTATATCTGTTTAATAAAATCAATCAGCTAACTCTATTTTTGATCGATTAAAAGTGTCCAGTTCAGGAGTGTTTGCATCCATACTTGCTAGTTGATTTGATTCAATTAAAAACTGTATTAGGCTTTTAAAAGTCACCTTATTTTTTAACTAGCCAACCAACCCCCATTCTTGACATTTCAACCATTTCAAAACTTACAATTGGTATCTAGAGCTAGGTACTTGAAATTTACTGAAGTGTGATCCTAAAATTAATTTTGAACTATTTGAAACGGATGAATACACACTCCTCTTTGTTGAAGGTGCCTATATTCATAGGCCCCTTATGTTTAGTGGTATCAATTACCAATTTTGGAAAATTATGATGAAAATGCGTGGAAGATGTGAAGATATATCGTGGTTGTGTCATGTATATATAATCGGTATAAGGTGCTCTATATCAAATTATACAACACAAAAGAAGACCTATAAAATTCTAAACACCAGACACAAAACGTTCAGCCCCAAGACGTTTTCTTATTAGAAAACGTGTACCCCTCTACGTTTTCTAATTAGAAAACATTAGCCCCGAAACGTTTTCTCAATAAAAAAACGCCCCCCCGCCCCCCACATTTTCACAATAGAAAATGTGCCACCCCCACGGTTTCTCCTATAGAAAACATCACCCCTTATATGTCTTGTATTTGGTTTCACATGCTCCTTCTATTCACTCTCTACGCTACATTAGTTGATTCAGTGATTGGCACAAAAATATTAAAATTATGAAGGGAATCTCTGCAAATACTATTCATGAACAATGGTATGCTTGAATTATGAAGTTGTAGTTCAAGAAATTTCTGGGGCAATGGTAGGTGGCATGCATGAGAGGAAGGTGGCAAGTAATGTGCAAGCATTAATGTAGGTGGCATGCATGAGAGGGAAAGAACCTTGGCATGCGCGAGAGACGAAAAAAGCTACAAGCTTTTCATATGCATTGGACCATGCATTTTCCAATCAAAGTAGTAGTAGGTATTGTAGCATTCATTGTTATGACAAAAAATGTTGTGTGGGTGGGGTTTGAACATTTCATTTAAATAGGCTTGCTAGGTGTAGTTGCTACACATCATTTCAATCTTCTTGCACTTGTATTTCAACTTGTTGCAGCAATTAGAAGAACGGGAAATATACAATTCTACTTGTCATCTATCAACTTCATAGGTACTGTGATATTTTTTTTTTTCAAATGAAAAATTTATTTAAAAAATGGATAGGTATTATGTTATTTTAAAGGATTAATATTAATTATTTAATTGATTTGATTCAAGGGTTGTATTATGTAGTTTATCATGGGTGATAACAACCAACTTCCAGTGAACATGTCATTGTTGAGGCATGAAGACGACCATATGATAAACGACATATAGAAAGGGAATGAGGGAGTTCTCCAGCTAAGACAACATGCTATTGGATTTTAAATAAAACATATCACATTGATGCAAGGATTAGAACGGTTATAGGTCAAGTTGGTTTTGGCCACAGATTAAAGGTGGAAAATATGAAGATAAACCATCTACTTGTCACTGCACTTTGCAAAAGATGGATGATTGAGACTCACACCTTCCATTTGTCACTGGGCGAAACAACTATAACACTAGAGGATGTTGCACTTCAATTAGGTTTGCCAATAGATGGGGAACCAGTCACTGGTTCTAGTTCTAGTAACCTCATGAAGTTGTGCCATTAATTTTTAGGGGATATTCCACCCCAAAATTCATTCATAGGTAACCAAATTAAGTTATCCAAGTTGAATAATAGATTTCGAGAATTACCAGCTCTTGCCGACCACGTGACAATTTCATAGTATTCACGTGCGCACATCCTGATACTAATTGGTAGTTTGTTGATGCTTGATACATTAGCGAGTCTGGTTCATTTTAGGTATTTGCCATTATTAAGAGACTTGACAAATGTTTCCAACTTTAGTTGGGGTTAAGTAGTGTTGGCTTGTTTATATCGTGTATTAAATCACGATATTAAGTTCCAATAAGACAACATTGGAGGATGCATGTTGCTTCTCTAGTGTTGGGCTTGGGAGAGAATGACATGTATCTCTCCAAAAATTCAACCAGTCACTGATGGAGAAATTCAGGCCAACTTAGCCTTCTCCCTAAGCGTAAAGAGGTGTTGGACTACACGTTTCATCTTCCATGACCAAACCATTGTGGTAAAATTTCGGAAGGAATTTGATAAAATTCAACCAAAACAAGTTTCCTTTCTCACGTATTCTCCATTAAAGTTATCAACAAATTTGATTCATTGTATGTACAATTAATATTTTCTAAATTTTTGCAATTGCTATGGATTCATTATTTGCAACCCATGGTTCATCGCTTAATTACCATCAATGTTTCTCCTACTATTCAAGCATTTGTTCCTCTGATTTGTTTTGCTATAATGGAATTTCACCAAGTTGATCGGGTGGTCAGGCAATTTGGGTGGCCACAAAGCATACCTCCAAACTCGATTAACCTTGATGAAGTTCACATTATTTATTTACAAGGAAAGGGGATACTAATTGGCGACAATATCATCATCGATTTATCACACTATAGAATAATTGTAAGACCCGAGAAAATTAAATAGTTATTTAAATAATTATTTAATTATGGCGGGTAATAGAAACATTTAAAGTAATTAATGTGTGGATCTATGACGTGGAAAAGTACTAGCTCAAGTGGTTGAGAGTACTTTATTGTGTGTGAGGACTTGGGTTCAAGTCCTATGTGTGCCACTTGAATGTTAATTAAATTATGTATTTTTGTTTGATTATATATGGAATGCGTGGCGTGATGATAAATTCCTAAATTTATAGGAGTTATCACGAAAGATGAATTGGTTGAATGGTTGTGAAATTGACTTGGTGAGTGATGGGTTATGAGTTCAAACCTTGTTGAGAACTAATTTACTCTTTTTTTTGCTAAATTTTTCCTTAGCAAGAACATGAAAGGGTTGGGACCCTAGTAGCCAAGAGTGGCAATCCAGAGGGCTGAAAATATTCAATAAGTAGGTAATGAATACCCTTTAGGCCACTTTTTAATGTAATTTTCGTGTGGAGTGTAAAGAGCACTTAAGAGAGGAGTAAGTGAGAGAGAGTACATGTAATTGGAGAGAGAGAGACCTGGAAATTGAGGAGGAACCTTCGCATGAGGATTCTGGTATTGGTACGTACTGCAGAGAGAAATTAGAAGGGAAAACCAGTTCATGGATGCAAGCGAAGAACGTGGCAGTTTTGAAGTGAAAGGCACATTATCTAATTCGCGTTTTAGCAAGGATCAGAGGTAAGGGCATTTGTTTAAGGATGCTTTTAGTCGTAGTCAATGTATTGTGCCTTGTCTGATCGTTATTACATGAACCCTTTTTGTTGGTGGAGTTGTTTCTGCGTAATTCTGGGATTTTTGCAGGAACCGCCTGGCGGGCATGCATGTGCCGCCAGGCGGCACATCAGTGTAACCCAATTTTTGGGTTTTGTTTTGAGTTGCTTGGCGGTGGGTTGAATCCCGCTAGTCGGTGCATCCTGGTTGTCACTGTTTTGCTGTGATTTCGTGAATTTTACCTTGTGTTGAGGTTCCATTGGAACATTTATTCTATTTGAGTGTATAATTATACTTGAATGACTTCGTTGTGATGTTTATAAATTGGATTGTGATTATAACCTTTAAGAGTTCAATTACGCAAGGGTATGATTCTAATCCTTGGAATTTGGATGTTAGGGATGCCTTAATTAAATCAGTATACTGTTTTGGAGTGGATTACTATCAAGGAATCATGTTATTACTGAATTTATAGTGTGTAGTGGTTAACTGAAAAGAAGTAGAGTGAGTTTGGTTCATGGATAATACAGAAACGCGTACAGCGTGGCCTGGTTCTGGTTTGCCGCCTAGCGGCTCCTTGCCAGCTGCCAGGCGAAGACGTGAGCAAACCCAGTTCGGGTACAGTGTGTAGTTGGCCGTGAGGGAGTTGTGGTACTTGAATTATACAGAACAGTTGGTGAATGAAGAGAGAAAGATTGACTGTCTTAGGGTACTTTGGGAGAAGGATAAAATTTATGCAAAGGAGAATAGGATATGGCATGTTGGTAGGAATGTTAAGGGAATAAAGAGAAAATAGTAATTGTATTTAATAGTTTAGGTTCTGGAAGTATATTTTTGCATATGTGGTTGGATAATTGTTGATCAGGACTTATTGGTTTTAGGTATCATTTGTGACTTAAGTGGGTTGATGGATGATGTTGGATTATGTAACATTCTATAGAAATACCAAATTATTGTGCAGTGGAGGTGCTGAATGGAGCAATGGTAGTGTTAAGTTAAACAAATCTTTAGAGAGGGTGACATTACGAATGTTAAAGACCAAGTTATGACTAGAGCCACTTAGGAAGTGAATTAAAGATAATGGATCATGTGTAGTGTGACAATATTACACCAATTCGAGGGTGAAGAATAAGAGATCATGAGTATCTTGGTGTTGTTTAGTGGTATAAGTCCATGTACTCAGACCTGTGTTAGAAAATTGACAGTGTGCAGACCACTGGTGTAGCGCCTGGCGGCACGAGCGAGTGCGCCAGGCGATTGGACTAGCGTCAGATGTCCCTGCACCGCGTGGTGCCTGGCGGCAAGGGTGTGTTCCGCCAGGCGGTGTTGGAAAAACAGTGGCGCTGGAAGAGCGCTGGCGCCTGGCGGCGGGCAGATACCGCCAGGCGGTCTGATCCTGTTTCGCCAGGTGGTGCTGGCTGATGCACCAGGCGGCTGTGCAGCAGGTTACGAGTGGTGTATGTTGTTTTTAACTGACAATGATGCTTTGCTTGGATCGGGAGATGTTGTGCCATGAGCGGGTAGGTTCATGGATGGTGGTTAACATGTGATGATATGAGCGGGGAGGTTCATATCCAGTTACTCTCACGTGAGGATACGAGCGAGGTAGGTTCGTATGTTCCGTGCTCACGTTGAGAGATGCCACGTGCGGGGAGGTACGGGACTGGTGGATCACATGTGTTGGACTACGGGCGGGCAGGTCCGTAGAGCAGGACTACGAGCGGGGAGATTCGTAGAGCAAGACTACGAGCGGGGAGGTTCATAGAGGTAGGACCACGAGCGGGCAGGTTCGTGTGAGCATCACATTCCCGAGTCCAAGGCTAACCATTTGTGTGATTTGAAGGCTGAAAAGCCTTGGGGTTAAGGTCTTGGCCAAGAACTATGTATAATGAATAAGATGGGTGTATGCTTTATTTTTCATATTGTATATCTGTTATTTTATTTTCTCAGCTCACCCTTTCTGTTTGTGTATGGCGATGATCGTGTGATTCGTTACACGGGAGCAGATGTTGAAACAGGTGGAGTTGATGATGTCCAGCCGACGGAGTGAGGGCTAGCTTTGGGGATTAGAGCTAGGTTTTTCTCTCGTGTAATTACTATGTTTATTATGAACATGAATTTTGGAAACTTGTAACACTTTGATGTTTATGTTATGAGTTTTGGCGCGCGCTATTTAATAAAATTAAATTTTACCGTATTGTGATTATTATCCCGATGACCTCTGGTTTAATTTATTTATTTTATTTATCTATTTTAAGTAATATTCCTTAGGGATGTTACAAAAATCGTCATAATTCCCTAGTTCGTGGAGAACCATTTAGCAAGAGTAGCCATCTGCGTGACAACTCGTCGTACATGCAATGGTACATCATTCATACCATCTGATACATTTATCCTGTAGAGCATTCGTCTGACGGTGATGTGAGAATCTAATTTTAGAATTATTAAAAATTACTTTTTATATCATCTATTGTAAACAATGTTAATTAATTATTGTTTGTATAATAGTATGACATGCCACAAGAATATCCTCATCCACTTTCACAATACCAACATCGTACTGATATGTTGTTTTATGCTTCCCTTCACTCTCAAAATTAGACCCTGGTTATAGGAATTGGGAACAAAGTTTCCACCTTAATCATCGTCTCATCAAGTTCCCACTTCGTATGAATTTTTCCCACCGCAGTCAACCTTTGGTACGTGTCCATATGTATGGTGGTTCTTTCATGCCACAATTCTCCAACTTTGGTGGTGCTCCATCGCAGATGTTTGGCATATCTACCATGACTCCACCATCGCCATATCATGGGCCTTCTTCTTCATAACAATATTATCGACCAGAAATGCCTTTTCATACCACTGAAGATGGTTCTCAGTCCGTAGAAGTTGAAGATACTGATGAGGAAAGTCAGTCTCCCCCTCCTCCACCAGAACCACAATGACAACCTCAATGACCAACACGAAGGCCAACATGTGGCACAAACGGGCATCACTAATCAATATAATTGTATAAAAAAAATTCTCTTGGGGCCCATGATGTACTTTCATTTATTTATAAATATGTAAATTATTTGTTAGTGTACGCATGCAATGACTTTTTTTTTGTTTTACATTCTTCAATAATTTGAACTCTCCTAAAGTCTATAAATACCATGGCCATCCAACTCTAACATTTGCACAATTTGAACTCTTCTAAAGTCTATTCTGTTTCCATCTCCTTTGCCCATTCTCACATTAATCACAACTCATACATGGACAATTTCTCAAGTCATATGTTTGGCATCACCGAATCATAATATTTCACAAATTCTTACATCATCACCTTATTTGCGAATGACGAAATGAAAGGATATGATGATGGTGTGAAGTTTATATGTGATAGTCCTCAACTATTTCGCATTCCATACAACTGCACATACAACGTGCTAAAAGAAAAAATATGTGCAATCATCCCTAGTCCCTCTAACACATCCATCAACAACCTTTACTTCAGTTAACTAACCATGACTTTGGAAGGACAAACTATGTATCATAAATTTGAACTAAAGACCGATGAAGATGTTTTTGAAATGTTGCAATGTAAGTCTTCTTTCCCATTAAACACAATCATTGAGTTATATGTGACTTTTACAAGATCTATTGAAGAAATTTTTTCTCTTTTAACTCCAAACATCTCATCCTCATCCTCAAACTCCATTCCAACTTCACCAACAATTATTTATTACAGTGGACCTTGAGAGGCGCTGGGATCATAAAGAGTAGTTATGGTTTCGGTCTTGAATTAAATTCGGATGCCCAAAAAAGTGTCTCAATAAGACACAATTGCATGTACAATCAATTATTAGAAACCATAACAAAATTAGTGGAGTGTGGTGACCGCAGAATAATCAAACAAATTAACTACCGTCTTCCTGCAACAATACGCAACAGACACCTTGTGCATGATACCAGTGAAACCAATGTGACCACGACGTATCACAGATGATCAATCAGTGGAATCATGTTCAAAGTCTAGATCGATGTGTGAAACGCCTACATTTCTTCATATATTGAGCTTTTCATCCAAACTAGAGATATCCGACCACCAACACATGAACAATATGAGAATATCAATTGTGGATGGTATGTGGATAAGCACGGGAATACAAAATATTGATAGTTGCCCTAATTTATTTCCTATATTATATTCAACAAGTCACTACAATTTGGTTTATTTTCTTTCTTTATTATTTAAAGTAAGTGTGGTGTAACCTTTTGTGTGCTCCACTGAAAAAAACACTATGTAAAATTATTTTGTACCTCTCAAAAATTACATACTATATTTTTTGAAAATAAAGGGTAATCAATTAACAGAGATTTTTAAGCAAAAAATCTCACGTTGTAATGGATTACAAGTCCCCTGTAATTGGTTAACAAGGGAAGTAGCCCCATTACAACTTTCTGTAATTGATTGCAAAAACCTTGTAATTTGATTATAGGTCGTCTTACAATATAAAAACGAAACTTTCTCTCTCTTGGTTGCGTGAAACTGTAACATCCCAATAGGATATTACTTAAAAAAATAATTAAATAATCAACTAAATAAACAAGGCAGAAAATAAATACCTCGTTTATTATATAAATCGGTTCCCAAAACACGGGAACTTTCAAAACTTTAAAACATTTACAAATCTAAATATTCTCAACTGTATAAATTGTAATCAAATTACATGGAAATTTAAATAAAAATAGTTCTAAAATCCCCTCATATGATGAGCCCACTCTCCGCCACTAAGCGTCTCCTGGCTCACCTGAAACATCATCTGCTCCCGGATAATAAATTACCCGATCATCGCCACACACACACAGATAGGGTGAGCTATGCACAATATAAATATATATACATGAAATAAATATGCCGCCCATCCCAAAAGTAACATGACTAAGTATTTCATTGTTTTCAAATTACCCATTTGTGATCTCATAGTCCTTCATGAGTCACATACAAGAACTAGGTCTTGGGACTTCATTGTGCTTCCACGAAACTAACCCATTCGTGGTCCAACCCTATGAGCCTATCCCGCTCATAGTCCTACCCTACAGACTCCTCGTCTGTAGTAAATCATCCAAGCCTTCTCAACTTGGACCCTGGCACGCACGCAATCACCATACTATGGACTCCTCGCCCAATAGTAGTCGACGGGAACATAATAGTTCCTTGCCCATCGTGCGCCCGACGCATGTAATCACCATACTAAGAACTCCTCGCCCATTAGCAGCCGACGGGAACTCAACCAGTTCCATGCCCATCATGCGTCCAATCATCAAGCACATCCCAGACCCCTATTGGACTTAGTCCTTCAGCCCAAACACCACAAACACAAGCATATAATTCCTATCCTTTAGGAAATAACAAGCAAACAGTCCAAACAGTGCACAAACACATGACTTCGCACCATTCTCGCTTAAGCCATGTCAGTTCGCCCAAGCTAGAACCTTGGTCTCGCTTAGGCTAGCCCACCTCACCTGAGTGAGCGTGTAACAGTGGTTGTACCTCGTCATCTCACTTGGGCGAGCTCTTCTTGCCTGAGCGAGACCTAAAGTCGCGCAACACACACAAAGATCCCCGCTTGGACGAGGATTCAACAAAGGAACACGCCAAATCTCATCGCGACCTCGCTTAGGCGAGCCTCTCTCGGCTAAGCGAGAGTCTCTGTCACTCAACATCTCAACCACCTCGCTTGATCGAAAAATCGCGCCCAACCCATGCAGTTTTCATCGCGACCTCGCTTAGGCGAGTGTCTCTCACCTGAGCGAGAGACCAAGTCGCTCAACACTAACTCAGGTCGCCTGAGCGAGCTGCGCGAATCAAAGACAGAAACGAAGTTCTACAACTCTCGCTTAGGCGAGATGGACTCGCTTGGGCGAAACTAGCAGAATTGGTCTCTGTCCACACACCCAAAACACCTAAACCAATACCAAAATACCAATCAATCATTATCAGCACAATGTAATGGCAATAAAATATCGAAATCACGCTCTATATCCAAATTAGACTACTAAGACACAAGGTTTAAACGTTCACAACCATTCCATACCAAAACCCTCCTTCTCAAAAACATATAATGCATAAATGGGTTTTGCAAACAACCACAACCAAACTAGTTCTTAAACACAGTGCACATAATCCAGAATTCATCCAATACAGATTCCAATTTAGATAATACTGACACATAACCATACACCATCATAAAATTCACAAAATCGAAGGACAACTCCCCTAACCTGTAATTCTGGAATGAAATTGGGAATAAGAAGGTTCCTTATTCCCCACCCTTTTGCTTCAGCCCTTTGCACACCCAAACTCTCCTCTCCCACTCTCAATTCGTGCTCCCCTCCAAAAGCAAAACCAAAAACTCCCGAAAATGGGCTTAATTATGATTTTAAATTCCTATTCAATGTTACTATGGTTTTTCAGCCCCCCACTTTTGGGGCCCCTAGAGTTCCCGCTGCCTTTTCACATTCAAGTCAACCTTAGTTTAAACAAAAATAAAGTCAACTTTATGTCCCCCAAGGTTTGAACCCAGGACCGTTCACCCATAAGGCCAAATCACAACCACTATGCAAAATTCACATTTTGGAATAACCATTATAATTCTATAATTATATATCACTCGCGGTTCACAATTATGCCAACACAAACAAACAAAAACAATTAAATAACACCAAATGTCATACATAGGACTTGAACCCAAGTCCTCTCACAAAATTAAGTACTCTCAACCACTTGAGCTAATACTTTTCCACATCACACCTATTAACATTTAATGACATCAAAGCTTCCCACCACCCGCATTTATTACTTAATTAATTATTTAATTAATTAATTTCCACGGGTCTTACAGAAACCCTCGTCCCTCTTTTTTGGCCACCGTTCTGCAGCTCCACTTGGACGATTCTTCCTTAATTCTTCACCAAATTCTCATTCGTTCCAAACTTCATAATTTTCCATTCTCTACATATCACACTGATTAAATCTCTGAAAAAAAATAGCTGAATCATCAAGAAGACGCAAGACTTCTACTGGTGCTCTTCATCGCGATGCCACCGCCAACCACAACGGTGAAACCATTCCCCCTCCTCTTCCAAAATTCTATTTTCATCAAATGCACAGTACGAAAGGTATTCCTCCAAATTTTGCAACCGAGATATCATTGAACCAAGATACCTTGATGTTGAGTTTTTTGATGTCGAGAACTTTGAGTTTTGTGATATGTTGAACAATTTGAGTTTCCAGCCATTCCTTACTACTGGTGATGTTTATTATCCGAAATTAGTCTATGTCTTTTATTCCAATTTGCGCATCACTGATAATGGAATTATACATAGTGCAGTGAAAAAAGTACCAATTCAAATAGATTCAAACTTTTTTTTTATTATGACTAATTTGGAGAGTCAAGGTGTATGCTTTGAGGTGAGTATGGTCGATGAATGGAAACTTGATTATTCAAGTCATGATGCTAAAAGAATGATATATTGTGACAATGTAGATATATACGGTAGAATACTTGCGGGGAAAATGAAAGTAGAATCATGTATATGGCATAATCTTATTTATCGTTGTGTACTGTCCCATTGTAGTAATCTAGCACAGACCACTAAAGAAGGCATCATATTGATGTGGGCTCTCTTGATCGGAAGGAAGATCAATTGGGCTCATCTTATTAGGAACCACATGAAACGGGCGTTAAGGGACAATGCCCCTTTGCCATATCCACACTTGATTACTAACATATTTGATCAATTTGAAATTCCTATTGAAGATGAACCTTATGAGAAGCACAACATAAGAAATTTCCAAATTGGTACTGAAGTCATTCATTCATTTGGTTTTGTCAAAAACCAAAATGATGAATGGATGCATAAGCATGACATTGCTCATCAGCCTATTCATTATGAGGGGAGACCGTCCCCATAACCTTAGCCTATTCAGGATCTTCCTCTGTAATGCTCAATGAAATTATGCATGAGATACGTGACCTCTGCGCTTTTGTGGGTACCCGTTTCTGCGATATAGATGCACAGGTTGGTCGACTTGAGGAAGATATGACTCACGTGCACCGCCACTTCCTACCATCTTAGATGTAGATTATGTTCATGTTTATTTCCAACTTTTATTTTCTTTTTTTTCATCGTAGACCCTATAATTTGTTACGTTGCACTTTATTTACAACTTCATCCTTAATTTATATTTTCTTTATTTAATTCAATTTCATTGCTTTTGATGTTAAATAATTGTACGAGTTAGTCACCAATTTTAATTTTTGCTTTTACTTTCACTTACTCAACATTTACTCAACATTTGTATTTTACAATATATTATGGAAATTAACTATTACTAATTTCATCTAAATCAATTTTACAAATTTTGTAATTATAGCTTAAATTATCTAAATACATTTTTTTAGAAAAACAAAATTACCAGTTCGATTATAGAGAAAGGTATAATCGATTACATAAGAAATCGTTATGTCCCACACGATTTTAGCCTTGAATACGTTTTGCCTTGTTTGACTCCTTGACTGCAAAAAAGCCTGGTGGGTGCATGATTTCTTAAATGACAACCATTTCTGTAATTTTTTTTAAAACTTGCCCACAATCGTAATTTAGCTGAAACATTTGCGTAGTACGGACAAAAAAAAACAAAACTTTCAGATTAGTTCTCCATCTAAAATTGCAAATTTATTTTGATAATAACTGTAAACACATAAAAAACGAGTTTGCTCCACTTCTACTTAAATTGTTTTGAATGAAATTGGATTATTTTTATTCATGGATCGAACTGTCTGATGTTATTCTATCTCCGCAGTTATACAATGTAATCATTCGCATATATTTGGTAAGAGGTGCATAACTTTTTCTCTTTATTTATGAAGAATCTCGAAAAGAACTGGTGATCCAAAGAAGTTGTACCTCTTCAGAATCCATTTGAAAACAAACAATTTATCGTAAATGAGACATACACTCATATATAAATAATAAATCACACTCGTGCAACACTGTCACACTCATTGGTTTACTTTCCTGCAGTTAACACGAATTTCACCTTGATTCCCTGTGAGGGGCTGAATATTTCCCATCTTAATCATCGACTTTGCGAAATCTTCGTAGAAATCTTCAGAATCGTAGCTATACTCTCTGACAAGCTCATCAGTAGAGCCACCATTGAAGAGTTCTTGATCGGAGTGAAGAAGCCCTTTCTTTTGGACCAAATTAGAGTAATAGTTTTTGTCAAATTGAGCAGCAGTTGAGTCCAGAGGAGAAAGGTTGGAATCACCACCAGCTGTAGGGCAAATGTATTTGAGATCTTTGGCAAAGTTGGGATCGATGTTGGAGTCGTTGTAGATATGAGCCCTAAAGGTAGCACACTGTGCATATCCGATGGAGTGGCCTCCAGCAAGAACAACAAGGTCCTTCTCATCAAGGCCATGGTTCCTGAAGTTGGTGATGAGTTGAGAGAGGCTGAAAAATGGTGCTGGAATGTTTGCATCTGCTGCTGCACGACTTGCTGTGGTGGAGTCTCTTCTCCCCAGTTTCACCTCCCATGAGGGACCACCTAACTGCGTCATGCATGCACATAATTCGCATAATCAACTTTCAGAACAGTCCAATTCAAGTCAAAACGATGGTAAACAGTACGCGAAGAAAGTTGTTGTTATCAGTTTATAATGAACTATTGTTACTCACCGCAACGACAGAGTCACGAGCTGCAACAGCCAATATGTCTGCGCAAGAAACAATAGGTTTCCCACATGCTTCGTCCACAGCCTGCTTGATCTCATCCACCACTTCAAACCCTCTAGCTGATTGGAAATTCGCATTTGAATTCTTCTCGCTGTCAATCGAGGATGTTGAATCTAGAAGAATCGAACCGTCGCAGCCCTGAAATCACCCTCACAAACCAATTAAAACTTATCAGACTCATTCGAAACATGCACTATGTGGAGAATGCACATGCTGGACACAAGCATAGATTGTCTTACGTTAACAAAGCAATCATGGAAGTGCAGGCGTGTCAAGGATGCTCCCATACGACGTTCTTTCTGTACCGCCGCCTCCACAGCAGTTTTGATGGTGCTCAAAGCTTTGGGGCAAAGAGTAGTCATAGTAATGAGATGACAATTCTGAGAAAGCTGAGCTTGCAAGAGCAACAAACACAAGTACGAAGAAATATCCACGCAATGCCATTCTATGTTAATACGCAATGAATGATTGATCAAGTTCTATAGTTCCTATAGGCTCTTAGATCAGTGAGAAATGGTGAAACCTATATTGTGTATTTGAATTTGTTTGGATTAATTGCTATTGCCCGATTGCTGTATTTATAGAGGCACTGGAGCAGGTGGTGTGAGTACTATTTTTTTATTGATCTGTAAAGAAATACCAATATATCAAACTGCACCATATCATACCATGTAATTTGTGGACTGAGCCATGACAAAGACTGTTTCACCTTGAAGAAACGTTCATGGTATTAGGTTTTAAGCAGAAATAAAAAAATCGTAAAAAAGGAATACTTCAATCATTGATTTAGTCCGCAGAAGTTTATTGATATATGTAGGCCAACTAAAGCGAGTAATGACAAAGTGATATACAATGATTTCACGGTTTTCCTCTAAATTAGTAACTACTATGATACGCCATTAACATGGAAAGTTCAAGGAAAGAAAATTTAATGAAGTTAATTGGTCGCTCTTATTTTATTATAAGAACGTAGAAGTTTCAAAATCATAGACGTGAACCTAATATAGAAAAAAGATATTTAATTAATGTAGATCCTCATTTTTTTTAACAATCCCACCACATTTCCTTCAAAACCAGTTCTCAAGTCCGTTTTTTGATACAATTAATTCAAATTTACAGATTTAGTCAAATGATTTGAATGAATTTTAATTTTGAATATAAAATTTTCTTCTAATTCTAAAAAGTCGTTACTTTACATAGTAAACGAATAACAATAAATAAATATATATATATATATATATATATATATATATATATATATATATTTTTTTTGTTGAATTATAATTTTGACAATTAGTTTAAAGGGAAAAAACCTTAAATAAAAAACTTTAACAAGTTTTATATTTTATTATTAGCAGATAAATTTATGAGTCACATAATATTGTAAATGTTGAAAATGTGTAGCATTTGGACAAAAATCAAGAGGAACGTGAATTGGATTCTTAATAAAAATTGTGTTTTTAAAATTTTTCTCTTTTAATATCAAAGTTCAATTAAAATTCTTTCATTTATTTTAATAAACTCAATAAAATAAAGAGAGTAGTGAAGAGAAAATTACACAAAGTATTTATACAGGTTCAGATCAAAAGACCATACGTCTAGTTGTTAATCTCTCAAAAATGAAATTAACTAAATCACTAAAATAAACCAAACTTACAATCAATGATAAGAAAGATTAGGATTTAAAAAACAACTCTTTTGAATCACACAAGAGATGAAGACACCTCCCTTGAAATCCACAAGGGATGAAAACACCTTCCTTGAATTACACAAGGAATGAACACCTCATTTGAATCACACAAAGGATGATTGGCTTTTCCTAGCAACAGCAGCAACACTCAATCACTCAAGATCCCACTTGATGAAAGTTATCGCTCTACCCGCACTAGGTTTTTCAAAGCCTTCCCATAGAGAGTTCTTAAGTACTCTAACTTTTGTATGTTTGAAATGAAAGCCTACCACTTTATTTATAGAAGCCTATATATTTAGAAATTAGGTTAAGAATATGAGAAGTTAAGTCACAACTGCCACATATAGTCGATGACATGGACGGTCCCGACGATCCAGACGGGCCCGATGACTCGTACGGGCCCGACGATTTGAAAGGTCATGTACGAGTTGTCGGGCCCGTTCGAGTCTCTATTCCGTCTAGGTCGTCGACCCTATCCGAATCGTCGGACGTGTCTATGTCGTCGGGATTGTCTAGGTCGTCAGGCCCATCCAAGTCATCGGGCCCGTTCGGGTCCTCGGGCACATCCTAGTCGTTTGACCCGTTTGGGTCTTCGGGCTCGTCTGGGTGTACGAGCCCGTCTGGGTCGTCGAACCCGTCCAAGTATTTGGACATGTCCGGGTATGCGGCTCCGTCCAGATTGTCGGGCTCGTCTAGGTCGTCGGGCCTGTCCAGGTCTTCGGCCGGTCCAGGTCGTCGGGCCTGTCTTGATTGTCGAGCCCGTTCGGGTCGTCGGACGCATTCGGGGCATTTGGCCAATGACCTAAACAGGTTGGACTAGGCCATATTGATGAACTTGACAGCACAATCATGCAGTATGGGCCGTCAGGCCTATAGATCATCGAGCCACCCAGCCTGTCTGGGCTTCCTAGTCGGTCCAACTTGGGTGGGTCATCAGGTCTAACCAATCTGGTTGCGTAGTTGGGTCTGGACAACCCATATGGGTTGTCGAGCATGTTTCCAAATTTATCATGAACTCAAAACATAATTAAGCATAAAATAAATATTGTTAAAATTAAATTTTATCTCACAATAAATTCAATTTTTTTTTTCAAACAAGAAATTGAAATGTCAGATATTTTAATTTCCTTATCCAAATAATTTATTTAGAAAATGAATGGAATTTAATTACAAATAATTCAAATACAAAGCATTTCAATTTCTAAACATTGTTGAAATGCTCCATCCAAACACAAGGTTAGGATTGTGGATTGTTGGCAAACAATAAAAGATTTTCGATGAAGATGTAAAAAGAATATGGTATGGATACGGAGATATGCATGGGAAGAGGAGTACAAAATATGAAAGAGAAGTTTAAGCTATTTTTAAAAAAATATATGTTTGGATGTTTAAAGGTTAACAACAAATATTTATAGATAGCATAAGAAAATAGGATAAAATTGACGAGGGTGATAAGTTAAATCAATAAGAAAAGAAGAATTGATGCACTTTTATTTGTTGAATTAAAAAAGGTTTAGTTATAGGTAAGGATATTTTCTCAAACACAAAGATCAAAGTGGATATCAAAAGGTGACTCAAATTTAGTGGGTTTGGGACAAAAAAGAAAAATTCACATAAAAGAAATAATTCACAAGGTCAAAATAGCAACAAAAGTCTTCTGGGTCAGGGTTAACATGAGTCGGTTTGTGTGTGTCGATATCAAGTCGTGACAGATAGAGTTGGGTTGGACAAGTTAGGTTGTTTGGATTTGGTTTTTTATACTACATTCAGGTCTATCTAGCTAGGTTGATAAAGTCCACGTCCATGGATGTGATCATTGGTCATTTTTAAACATCAACATATAAGACAATAATGCAAACTTAATAGTAAAAATTGTTAGACATAAAATTTTTATTTTTCAAGTCTAGCCTTGTCTGCAAAAAAAAAAAAAAATCGTGGTGAGTTACAAAATAGAAATATATTGTTTGTTATTGTTACTTTGAATGGAATGATGAAATTCAATTTCGATGAAGTTTTTATCTTATACTTTTTGAAATCAAGTTCATTGTTTCCATTGTAAGAATTTATGATTAAGTCTTCATTTTTATTTCTGAATTTACTTTCTTATATCCACCATGATTTGTTTTTGGTACCCGTGACTAGTAAACAATCCATTATATTAAATCATGTTAGTCTCCGTAGGAACGATATCTGGAATTATTGAATGTACTCGATCCTTTTTTTTTTCCTTCAAGTCAAAAATCCATTTTTTTTTCATAAACACTGAATACACTATAAGAAAATGGGGATTTAGCTTCCTCCAAAAATGGATGCAAAGTTCAAAAGCTAACGCTATAGCATCCATTCTGTGTGGGTTAAAAGAGAACCTTTCAAATATGACGCTATAACATTTAGTTATTTGATTCTTGAATATGGAGAGTGAGAAAGTTGATGTTGCGCTTCAGTTATATGATAAAATGCCTCAAATAGATGATGGCCTTTCAATCTCTCTCCAACACCGACTTGATCTCCTCTATGAGCATTCCACCCTTCCAGCTCCACCATCGTCGCCACGATAAGGTACAACTCGAACAGAGGAAGCCACAATAGCACCACGACAACACAACAAGCTTGTCGTCACATCCCAAGTAGTAACGATTTCCATTGAGATGGAGGAGTCCTCAATGAATACAACATGATGGAGGGAGGAATGAGAGGTATTTCAGGGATTTGTATTTCTGAAGATTGAAGAGAAAAGGGGAAGTAAGGAAATTTCGAAAATAGGTCATGCTTTTTCTATTAGAGCTTTTCTATAAAGAAGAAATAGGAAAAATAAATATCACGTGGGTGGGAAATGAATAGTCATGATAACTAATAGAGCTTTTCTGAAATGTAAAAAAATGGGAGAAGTGAAATATCATATGGGATATGAAAAGTCATGGCAACATAAACACAAACTTTTAATGTTTTTTATTTTAATCTCACTATGTGTCCATTAAACCCACGCTCAATATTATGATTTAATTTAAATGAAATTTCATTTTCGATTTTGACACTCTATTGCAACACGTGTTAGGTTATAATAATTTTTAATTTTGAAAACTATTAGAGTCAGACTAGAAAAGCCCACTTTAATTTTTGTAGTTATATTTGTGTCGCTTTAAAATCAGTTTCTCTTACTAATAACATCCATTTTTTGACCGACTCAAATTTTAGGTAGCTAATTCAGGGCATTCTTATAGTGATATCTTTTTTCAATAATTATTTCATATTGAGAATATTACTTTTCATATTCAGTACATAATATTTTTTTCACCCTTTTTGTGAAAATCTTAATTTTCCTCAACCTCTAACTACAACATTTGTTGAATCTCCGAAAGACACATGTTCATCTTCTATAACTTGTATATTAGGAAAGAGATGTTTGTACCCACACATGTGATTGCTAACACTGGTGTCTAGATACCACACCATGTCACTAGACGAAGTGTTGCCTTCATAGGCCATCATCTCCCTTGACTAAATTTGCTTTTTCTTCCACGACCTTGTCCTCGACAGTTTTGCTGATGTATTTGTCCTATCTCTTCATTGCTAATTCCATGAACACGACCGCTATTCCTACCAAAACTATAACCTCTACGCCTACATCCTCTTTTTAAGTTGTGTTGTGCATACATCACCTTGTCTTCCTTTATGGTCATTTATGTTAATAAGGCTTCCTCCAAGACTTCTTGTTTCTATTTCTTCTTTCATTGTTTATGTATGGCTTAAGAGATAACATTTTCAAAGTCATTGGTGAATAATCGAAGAATTTTCTCCATAACCCATGCGTCCGTGAGAGTTTCTCCATTGTCTTTGATTTGATTGGCTAACGTTTACACATGAGTAATGTAGCTAGATAATCCTCTGACTCCTTCATCTTCATGGCATCCAACTCACCTTGTTGTGTTTGAAGATGTGCTTGTTTGACTTGGTCGAAACCCTTGTACATGTTTTGTGAAGTACCCCACGCTTCCTCTAAAGTTGATCCACCAATAATCTTCTTAAAGCCTGACTCATCAACAACTCGATACAACATTTATAAAGTTGCCTTATATTTTTATGACCTTTCTCTCAAAGCTTTGTTTTCAATTGTCTTATATCTTGTGGTGGATTTTGGTTGTTCAAAACTTTGTTGGACCAATTACCAAACATCTTGAGACACTACAAAAAAACATGTAAATACCGACAATTATTTTTGTAATTTGTGTCGTTTTTAACCGCCATTATTCACTCTAGTGATGGTTTCCAAAAACGTAATTCTTTTCATCACAAAGTATAATATGGCAGTTAAAGGTGAACCATTACAATAATCGTCATTTTATACTACATATAATGTCAATTTAAATAGGTAAAAAAATGTTAGTTAAAACTGACATAATATTTTAATTGGCTAAGAAATATACTGGAAAAAAATGGCGCTTTAAACTAACACTATTATCATTATATTATGATATTTCTAATTGTCACCATTATGGTTAATTCTCAGATTAATTATGTGATTATCAAGTGTCATAATTTTAGTATTCAATTATTTATTATTTTTAATATTTATTATACTTTCATAATTCAATAAAATTAATTTTTGATGATAATTTAAAATATATAAAAAATTATAACACCATAAAATAGAAATGACAAAACTACACCAAAGTACCAATTCAAGCATACAAAAAAAAAAGATAACATTAAGAGTACCAAAATATTCAAGCATCTAAAAAAAATTACAACATTAAAAGTCCTAAGTCTATGGTGTTTTGCTTCCACCACTTGATCCTAGTATATCATGTGGAGATGGCACACCACTTCCAACATGTAGTGCCTACAATGAAGAAATAATATAAATATATATGAGTTAGTGAAATTGAAATAAATTAAGAGATCCATACAATGAATAAATAATATAAGTAATTGAATAGTTTTAAATTGAATAAATTTCACACTTGATCCAAAATAAGCCTCTTCAAATCCTCAAAGCATAGAATAAACTCCTCAATTGACACGTTTTGAGACAAACCCCACCCCAAACTCAACATCTCGACCATTATAAAACATCAACTTGTGCAAAATCAAATAGGTTCAAAACCAAGAAAGATAAAAAATTTACACTGCTACATTCACTAATTTTCCAAATTCCTAATTCAAAACTTCCTCTATCAACCGGTTACATTAACCCTTAGTCGAATTGGACCAAACTCGCCTCTACAACAATAATTAGAATCCACCATGAACCCAATTTGGTAGACAAAGGTGAGCACAAAATTCATTCGAAACAATAATAAAATTTGGACAACTCACAATCACATAAATGGGAGCCAAAACAACACACACCAAACATGGAAACATAAACCAAATCACACAGACTCAATCACATATAGGACACAAAATTAACAATGCAAAGGATATATAAGAACAAGGCAACCTAAAATAGTATTACATTCATCCAGCCAAAACCACAATCATACCAAACTACGAATAAGATTCTAAATTACCCAAAATAGCACCAACATAGGTTAAGGTTTGGTCAACGAATGGAGGCTCCAAGGAACTTCGTTACCCATCATTGTGATAGTGAACCTGAGTAGGGGCAAGATTGACGGTGAAGGGGATGACTGGCAGGTTGAGGTAGAGCGCTCATCAGAGTCTCTCCGGAAGCGACAACAATTTCACACAGCATTAGGTGCTCATCCTTGAAACCACCGCTCCCGTAAGTGCTAGTTTCGATGAGCCCAAACTGATTTTGAAGGTTTAAATGTGAATAGATCTTCCTGATTCCAATTGAGAGTCGAATCATAAAGGAAACATGAGTTTTTGGCCTATGAAGGCAACATCGTGGAAGGTTTGAAATGAGAGTGGGTAAAAGGGTATGGACTAGTGGGTTTCGAACGAGAGTGAACAAGCGGGTTTGGAATGAAAGGGAGTGGGTCTGACATAGTCTTAGTGAGTGTTAAAAAATGAGAGGGAGAATGAAAATTAGGAGGGAATAACTTTAATTCAAAAACAAAAGAGGGAATTACAAAATAATAATTTATTAAAATATGGTAGTATTTTTAATGTTTTATTATAGAATGGCACTTTAAAATGTCATATTTTTCATTAATAGTGTGACATTTAAAATAATGACAATTAAAAATGTCATGCCATACATGTAAATTATGGTAGTTATCAAATTGCAATATTATATTATAAATTGCGATATTTTTTTAAAATTGGCATATTAAAAACATCACCACATACATGATTTTTTTAGTGAAACCCGAGCGAAACTTTCATTTCGATGCTCTAAATATCGTAGTTTGTTGCTTTTGTGAGTCAATGTAGCATTAGATTATTAGCTATAGTCGTCATTTAGTTATAATACCAATTTGCGAAAGAAAAGGATGAACATTGTTATCTTTTTGTCAATGTATATCTTTTCTCTGTGTTTCTTTTTTTAATCAACAATGTTAGTTGTTCGTATTTCTTAGTGAGAGGAGTTGAACTCACAACCTCTCTCACCCTACCTTCCAAATTCATCAAATCTACCTTATATATCCCAAGTGTTAATTAAGGGAGTTTACTCTCTGTTGTTGAATATGTAAGTTTTGAAATGGTTGAAATGCCAAGAAGGGGGGTTTGCATTGGCTAGTTAAAAAATAAGGTGATTTTTAAAAGCCTAAAACAATTTTTAATTGAATCAAATTAACCACCAAGTATGGATGTAAACACTCCTGGACTGCACACTTTCAATCGATCAAAAATAGAGTTAGCAGATTGATTTCATTAAACAGATACAAAAAGCAGTATTGATAGAAACAACCGATTAAATCACAAAAATAGTCGACTGAAAAACTGTGAAAAGTGTAGAAATGCGAATTTGTGATTTAAATAAAGATCAATATGAAAGATCAGGTTCAAATGAGTTATACAAATATGAACAATGTTGCAGATAACACAAGATCACACAAAATGTCAAAAGATTGTTTAGATCACAATTCTTTAAACTTTAAAGTGTAATACAAGAGAGAAGGGTTAGAGAAAACAGCAATGCATAAGATTTTTATACAGGTTCACTCAAACCTGAGCTACATCTGGTTAGTTAAGGCAACCCAAGCCTGACTGTGCACTATTTCAAAATATTTACACCCAGTTAGTCAACAACACCACACAATGACTCTTGAATCACACAAGAATCAAACCAACATAGCAAGACACCTCTTGCAAACCTGGAAAACCACCAAGCACAACCTAAAAGCTTGAGAAAGACCAAACCTCAGTGGTAGCACAACCTTGCCTACCACAACCACCTTCTCCAAGCTTCAAACACCAAGCAAAATGCTCCAAGAATGATCCAACATCAATCTTCACCAGCTACACTATGTATGATCACGAAAGAGAGAGAATTCCACAGTTTCCAGAAAGTTTTCACACTCAAAAATGGTCTTCACTACTCTCTTTCAAAATATAAAACTTTAATAGTCAAACAGTTACGAAATTCAACAGGTTGATTTTCAAATTAATCAGTTGATTTCACTTAACTTAAGTGAAATCAGTCGATTATAAAATAAATCAACTAATTGAATAAGTCCGAGTTAAGACTACTGCAACAAACCTTTTAATCTGTTAAAATTCCATTCAAAAGATTAAAAGACATCATTTAACCTACTGAAAAAACATTTCAACAAATTAAAAGACACAACAAACCTTATACATCTAATTAATGCAAAATGGTCTACAAGATGAATTACAATCTTCAAGCTTGTTTTCCCGATGAATAATCCAAATAAAGAGCACTCACACAAGGCTTGATCAACACGTGAAACACCAAATCTCCACATCTTCATCAATGTATGCATGGTTCCAACATGTTCCAAGGCAATCGCTTCAAGTACCTTTATCAAAACTTCATCAAATCTTCAAGCACCAAATCATCCAGGGTATTTGTGCCAACAGAATATAGAATACAATGTTCATATGTACAATCTCATAATAAAGTCTTTAAATTCATTTACTACATATTTTGAAAACAGCCAATTGTAAATTAAATTCAAAACCATAATTAAGAGCATAATTAAGAGTAGTGCTTTTGACATTCAAAATCTTGCTGACGAAATTTGAAGGTTACTAGTTTTATGCTTATCATGGTTTCCCGTGGTTTCCATAACAATATAGTCATTAAGTTTCTTCTTTCCATTTTTTTAGGAAACATGTTTTGGAGGGTTGTTGTAGTGTTGAACTATAATTTTTATGGCAATGCAATTCCACTTCCTACTCTAGGTCATAATAGAAGGAACATCAAACTTCATTCAAAATGAATTGCAATCCTTTTGAGTAATCCCGCTTCATTAAAGGATTTCCAAATTTGAGAAACTGAGCTACATGTTTAAGGAAAAAACCTCAGTATGGTTTCCTAGATAGGGGAATGACACTTTTCTGTTTCTTGAGGTATTTACTATATGGAAGAATCTTGTTTTGGCTCATGATGTAGTGGTGTTTCATGTTACAGTATTAACAAACAAAGCAGTGGAAGAGAAAAGAGATAAAGAAAGGAAAGAGAGCGCATGTAATTATTGTTGTGTTTTGTTAGAAAGGAAGGTGTTAATAATATAAAGGAAAGAAAAAGCTACGAGCATGTAGTGACACAAACCGCTTAACCAAAAGAAGGGCACATGTTCATCACACGTGGTCAAATTAAAATAACAGAATATAATAGAAATATATTTATCAGCCCCCCTCAAGTTGGGAATATATATTTGTCATTCCCAAGGAGTGCAGAGTCTTGAAATTGGCAAGGGCCAGGGGCTTGGTGAAGATGTCCACAGCTTGAAGAGAAGAAGAAATGGGTAAGAGCTTGAGTAGTCCGGTGTTGAGTTTGTAACGTACTATGTGGCAATCAATTTCAATATGCTTTTTCCTTTCGTGGAAAACTTGGTTTGAGGCAATTTGAATGGTTGATTAGTTATCACAATATAAGAGGGCATGTGAAATATAGTTGAAATGAATATCTTGAAGAAGGTATGTAATCCATTGAATTTCATAAGTGGTGGAGGCTAAAGCGCGATATTCAACTTCTAAAGAACTTTTTGAGATGGTTTGTTGTCTCTTTTACTTCAATGAGATAATAGAGTTGCCAAGATAGATAGAAAAGTCAATAATGCAGTTTTGAGTTATAGGACAAATGGCCGAATCAGAATCGTTGTAAGCTTTAAGCTGAAGAGGGTTATTATTGTGGAGGAAAATCCCTTGTCCAAGGGTTCCTTTCTAGTGGCAGAGAATGTGAAAGGTGGCTTATTGATGCACAGTGGAAGGAGATAAGACAAACTCACTAAGGTGATTGATGGAAAAGGCAATGTTTGGAAGGGTGTTAGTGAGATAGATGAGATGTGAAAGGCCATAAACCCTTGTTGTCTTAGGAGCAGCCAAGAGGGCTAGAAAACCCAAAAATAATGAATCATGAATAGCAATTAAGCCTTGTTAATAACAATTTTCGTTTTAAGGTCATTAAGCAAAATTAAGGCTTGGTTAAGTGCCCAATTAAGAGAAGGAGAGAGGGTTTAGTGTCTGTCCTTGTTGAGCATTGTGAGGGGGTAAAAACTTCAGAGGCAAACAATGAGTATTAAGTGAGGCAGAGGAGCTGAATTGGGAGAGAACTAAGGCAAGTCAACGGTGATCAAATAGGGGCTTTATATTCAAGTTTTAGCAAGGAATCCAGGTTAGGAGAGTTGGACTCGTTTACATTGTATTTTTACGTGTTCTTATAAATGCATGCATTGTTGATGATGAATTCGAGTAATTGTATTAAAATTCTGGGTTTCTGGAAATTTTCCAAAAACCGCCTAGTGGGTACTCAAAGCTGTCAGGCGACGCATACCCGTGGTTGTGTAATTCTGGGTTCCTTTGAGGAATTGCCTAGCGGCATGACGTGGGCCACCAAGCGACGCTAGTTGTGCCACCTAGTTTCTGGGTTCCATATGAACTTCCTGGCGGTGATGAACACGTGCCAGGCGATTCATGTCCAATTTGTCATGTTTTTATTGTTTTGGACTTCTGGGATGGTTCTGTTTGGGGAAAAAGGGAGTTGCAACTATGGGTTAAAGGTTGGATGCTAGAAACTTTTGAATTATGTTGTGATTATAAGTTAATTTGAGGAAATTGGATGAATATGGTATATTCTCGTTCTGGGTTTGAAAATTTGGGATTCTTGGGTTAGGAATCAATTGCATCATGAATTGGACTAAGAGCTAATTGTTATGTGTTATTTAACCACTTGAGTACAGTTAAGTGTGTTCAGATTCGATGAATTGGTCAAATGAGGGTGATGGTGATTTTTAGGTTCATATAAGTGCAATACCAAATCTGGAATTTTTCCAGAAAGTAATGCACTGCCTGGCAGCTCCTAGATTGCCGCTAGGCGACACCAGAGCAGTGACAGTAATTGAGTTTTCTATGGGTGAAGGTTCGCGGGGTTGGACTTCCATGAGTGGGTATTGTAGTTTATGAGTAAAGTAAATGAAATGAGAGGACGATAATAAAGGTGTGTTGTGGTGGGAATTATGCATGGAGAGTGAATAATTGAGTAAAAGGCATGAACGGGCTGTGGAGTCATATTTGGTTTAAATCTAATGGAATAATGAGTCACTACTGGAGTTAAAAGGTGCACACGAGGTATGAAGTGAATATAGCTAGTAATCTGGGACGTAACTTGGATGGTAATTGGTAAGGGTTTAGTGGTCATAGACAAGATTTAGGATTTGTCAAATCTGGTCAGCTCGAGTACTAGGCTAGCACCTAGCGATGATGTGTGAACCGTCAGGCGATAGTTGCAATTTCAGAAAGCAACAGGAACCTGTGGCGCTTGGCGGAGAGGTTTGACCCGCCAGGCAACACCTGCAGACAATGGCTTCAGAGGCGTTTGGCGCCTAGCGGCACGTGTCCCTTGCCAGGCGATTTAGAAGCGCATTTCGCTTGTTGGCTTAAGAGCAGCACCAGGCGATATTGCTGAGACAGAAATTGTGCTTGCTTGCTTGGATGTGCGTGGTCTACAAGCCTTTGGTGATACCTTAAAGGTCGGCTTGCTGAATGTTTCTTGAGTTGTGGCTCGAAACGTATCCCTTGAGTTATGGCTCGGGATAGGGGTTAAACACGTGGCATTCCTTAAGTTGTGGCTCGGAATGACATATCTTGAGTTGTGGCTCGGGATGGCGGATGAACACGAGGAACTCTTGAGTTGTGGCTCGGGTTGACGAGTATTGCCGATGTGAGTGTATGAGTTGTGGCTCATAAGTATGGGTCCAGATAGATTGCCCTCCTCAGTATTTGGTTGACGAGTTTGGTACTCTTGGGACGTTACGAACTATGCTCATATTGGAAACTCCACCTGGCATTACAGAGCATGGTCTGTAGCTGGATCCCGCACGTGTTCTACAAGTTGTGGCTTGTAGGTGTGGTGGCAAGACATCTTGAGGTTATCATCTAAGACGTTATGGTATGAAATCAAAGGATGGAATTCCTTTGATGTGCTTTTAATGATATATATGTTTGTATATATGTTTATTTTAACTGTTAGCTCACCCTATCTACTTGTGTTTAGCGGTGATCGTGTACGTGGTACACGAAGCATATGATGTTGTAGGTGGATCTGGTGAGGCATAGAGCCAGAGCGTGGGCTAGCTTGGGGAATTTTCTACAGAGCTTTATTATTTTTACAAATTTTAAGGAATTGAAGTAACTAATGTTATCATAATTTGAGTTGTAATCAACTTTCAATATTTTGGTGAATTTTGAATAATTGGTATTGGAACAAATAAAATTTTAATTTTTCCTTGTTTTGGGAAATGTTATTTCAATAAGTGACGTTTATTTATTGGCTCTATTTTATTTTATTAAAAACTCGTAATATCCAGTCGGGATATTACATCAGACAACCCTAAAAGGGAGTTGGAGAGCTCGGTAGAGCATCTAGATAGCTTGCATAGCTAAATGTGGAGTATGGATAGCTTAGATCTTGAACAAGAAGTGTTAAGTTTGCAAGGGTAGTTGCCTGCCGAGAAGGATCTTAGAGTTGCTCTATAGGTGCAAGATGAGAAGTGGCGACTTAAAACGGATGATAAGTTTGGTGTGAAGAAGGCGTAAGAATTGTTGGATCTCTTAAAGAGAGCTTAGCATATTCAGAGGAACTCGGTTAATGGCAAGTCGGCCACAAAGACAATAAAGAACCAGCAAAGGGTAAGTTAGTGAAGATTAAGATGAAGTCGGTCAAAGAGAAGATCAAGTCGATCAAAGAGAAGATCAAATCGGACAAAGAGAAGATCAAGTCGGTCAAAGAGAAAAACAAGTCGGCTATGGAGATAGAAGATTGTTCGGGATGAAAGAAGGAAAAATTAAGCTTATGAAGGAGTTTTGTTAGATAATCTTTAATTTTGTTAGATAATCTTTAGATTATATTTTAGATTACGAAGTTGTTTTTATTTAGTAAAGTGATAGTGTATTTTATATTTGATGAATTAGATTTAAGTTAGTTGTTATTTGAGTAAGTTGGAATATCTAAGATTTAGTTTGTTAATATGGTATATTAGATTAGATTAAGATTTAGTTTGGTTTGTTAATATTTGGTTTGTGAGTGGATATAATAATCCATTCTCAATCAATAAAAACACCACACTAACTTACGTTGCATGAGTTTTTCCAACAACTACGGTCTATGTTTTCATAGATGATGTTTTCTCTTGGAATTAAACCAGGTGTTGTGGTCATTCATGTATTAGTTGGAGGTGCATAATATTTTTGTTCATTTATTTACGAAGAATGAAAATAACTCGTGATCCAAGGAAGTTGTACCTCTTTAGAATCCGTTTACAAACAAACAAATTATCGTAAAGGAGACATACATTCTTATATAAATTATAAATCATACTCGTGCAACACTGTCACACCCTCAAGAATTATTCATTACGTAAGATACACACTCATTCGTTTACTTTCCTGCAGTTAACACGAATTTCACCTTGATTCCCAGTGAGGGGCTGAATATTTCCCATCCTAATCATCGCCTTTGCGAAATCTTCATAGAAATCTTCAGTATCGTAGCTGTACTGTTTGACAAGCTCATCAGTAGAACCACCATTGAAGAGTTCTTGATCAGAGTGAAGAAGCCCTTTCTTTTGGACCAAATTAGAGTAATAGTTTTTGTCAAATTGAGCAGCAGTTGAGTCCAGAGGAGAAAGGTTGGAATCAGCACCAGCTGTAGGGCAAATGTATTTGAGATCTTTGGCAAAGTCTGGATCAATGTTGGAGTCGTTGTAGATATGAGCCCTAAAGGTAGCACACTGTGCATATCCGATGGAGTGGCCTCCAGCAAGAACAACAAGGTCCTTCTCATCAAGGCCATGGTTCTTGAAGTTGGTGATGAGTTGAGAGAGGCTGAAAAATGGTGCTGGAATGTTTGCATCTGCTGCTGCACGACTTGCTGTGATGGAGTCTCTTCTCCCCAGTTTCACCTTCCATGATGGACCACCTAACTGCATCGTGCATGCACATAGTTCATATAACAGACTAATTCAAGTCAAAAACGTTAAGCACACTCTTTCTTTCATGGGTAAACATTACGCGAAGAATGTTGTGGTTATGAGGTTATAATGAACTATTGTTACTCACCGCAACGACAGAGTCACGAGCTGCAACAGCCAATATGTCTGCGCAAGAAACAACAGGTTTCCCACATGCTTCGTCCACAGCCTGCTTGATCTCATCCACCACTTCAAACCCTCTAGCTGATTGGAAATTAGCATTTGAATTCTTCTCGCTGTCAATGGAAGATGTTGAATCTAGAAGAATCGAACCATCGCAGCCCTGAAATCACCCTCACAAACCAATTAAAACTTATCAGACTCATTCGAAACATGCTCTATGTGGAGGATGCACATGCTGGACACAAGCATAGATTGTCTTACGTTAACAAAGCAATCATGGAAGTGCAGGCGTGTCAAGGATGCTCCCATACGACGTTCTTTCTGCACCGCAGCCTCCACAACAGTTTTGATGGTGCTCAAAGCTTTGGGGCAAGAGTAGTCATAGTAATGAGATGACAAATTTGAGAAGGCTGAGGTTGCAAGAGCAGCATACACAAAGACATGCACAAGAACAAAGAAATATCCACGCAATGCCATTCTATGTTAATATGCAATGAATGATTGATCAAGTTTTATAGTACTATGAATTTGTTTGGATTAAATGTTATTGCCCCATTGCTGTATTTATAGAGGCACTGTGTGCTGTGAAAATCTTTTTTTTATTGTTCCATAAAGAAATATCAATAACTTAAACTGCACCATATCTTACCGTGTAATTTTGTGGACTGAGCCATGAAAAAGACCGTTTCACCTTGAAGAAACGTTCATGGTAGGTTTAAAGCAGAAATAAAAAAATCGTAGAAAACGAATATTTTAATGATTGATTTAGTCCATTGAGGGTAGTTTATTGATATATGTAGGCCACCTAAAGCGAGTAATAACAAAGGAATATACAATGCATCGTTTTCGACTAAAGCACTAGCTACGTACTATGATACGCCATTAACGTTGAAAGTTCAAGGAAAGAAATTTCGAATCTTAGTTAATGAAGTTCTTATTTTATTATAAGCACGTAGAAGTTTCAAAATCGTAGACGTGCACCAAATATAGAAGAAGAGATTTAGTTAATGTAGATCCTCCCTTTTTTACCAATCCCACCACCTTTCTTTATAACCAGATCTCAAGTCTGTTTTTGATACAACTAATTCAAATTCACAAATTTAGCCAAATGATATAAACTAATATTTAAATTTGAATATAAATTTTTCTTATAATTCTAAAAAAATCGTGACTTTATAAAGTAAACGAATAACAATAATATATATATATATATATATATATATATATATATATATTTTTGAATTATAATTTTGACAATTAGTTTAAAAAGAAAAATCCTATATAAAAAATAACATTAAAATTTTTTATATTTTATTAGCAGGTAAATTTAAAAGAAAAACGAGACTATTGTAGAGGTTATTTTACTGGGTTATCAAGTCCCAACTTAACTTCTTTTTTTGGCTTTAGGATTCTTTAATCATTATAGTCACATAATTACAAAGTTTTTCTTATTTGAAAGCAAATTACATATACAAGGTTGGTGATTTTAATGTCGTACGGAAGGTAGAGAATAGAAGGTTTAAAAGAGAGAAAACATACATGGTATATGGGTAATGTACCAAACAGTAGTGTGGCCTAATAATAAGAATTGATACCTTGAAATATTAGTTTATGAGAATCTTCGAGGCAAATAAGGGTTAGCTGGAAGACGAGTTGCTATACAGAGAAGGTATTGAACTCCTAATGAAATCGAAAGTGAAATTTACTTATAAAAGACTTTTCAATGATTAAGTAAGTAAGAAAATATAGATTGTATAAGTGTATAAAGTATTTAGTATTAAATAAGAGTTATCCTTCATATTATTAATACTCATGTATAGATTGTATGGTTTAATAGGTCTACTAGATATGCTAATATTTGTTATCTGTAACGACGAATCAGATAAGGGACGAGTGTCGTGTCCCTATAGTATATCGATAATCGATAAAAATTAAATTAAGTATCATTTATTTTAATTGATACAACATTTAATGTTAATAAATAATAAAATATAAAATAAAATATAATAAAAATTAACAAAAATTATGAAGATATTTTTATTTTCTTTCATTGTTTTATTAAAATTTTGATTCAAAAGTTGAGAGAGGATGATTGCCAAAATTTATTAAAAAGTGTGATATTGTTTTGTAAACAACATCACATTGATATTCCTCATTTAATTCTACTTGTGTTGCACGTCATGATCATTCTCGACATAAAAAAGATCATGTTATTGCGGAACATCATTTCTAGGTGAATATATTTTTTGTTATAGTCGATAAGCAGGTGCAAGAATTAAATATAAATTTAGTGAGCAAACAATCAAACTTTTAACTCTAAGCAATGTTTTAGTTCCTAAGGATGGTTATAAATCTTTTAACATTGAGATATATGCACTATTGTGAACAAATATTATCCTTTAGATTTAGTAAGAGGAAATTTTAAAATTTTCAACTTCAATATTTTATTGTTGATGCTTCTAACCATCCAGATATAAAGAATTTATCAACCATGTTTGAATTATGTTAATCTTTGGGAAGAATGGGAAAGTCAAGCAGATTTTACTTGATTGATCATTTAATTCATCTTATTTTAACTCTTCATGTTTCTATAGCTAACACAGAAAGCTAACTTTCTACAATGAAGATTTATTAAAACAAGATTGTAGAATAAAATGGAAGATGAATTTCTTTCTGACAATATGGTTATTTACATTTAAAAAGAAATAATTGAAAATTTTAGTTTTGATTCCATTATTAAAGAGTTCAAGAATCTGAAGGATCAAAGAGAAATCCTTTAGATATAAGTGATTTCTTTTATATTTATCATTACACTAAATTATGTATTCATTTTTATTGTATTAGTGACAGTAATTAAATATATAAAATTTTGAGAGTATTGTTTTGGTTCTCCCCAAAATATTGGTCAAGATCCGCCAATGAATATGTGATAATAAGATAATAACAATATAACAGAAACATATGATAAATTATCATATTTAATCGAACTTGAGTTGGGCCAGTATTGTCAATCTTTTGATTGAGGAGTTGAAGTTCTTCCTGATTTTGTGCTTGGAGGGCCTCCATGTCCTTATGATGCTGAGTAGAAGCATTTTCGTGTCCTGGCGATGTTGAACACATATTTACTCGTACTATTGAATGATGTTTTCAAACTAGCTTTGAATAACACTAATAGCGTTAGTGTCCATGTCAACTACCAAGGATGTAGATGTTTGAATATGGCATAAAGTGACTACCATATATCTTGTAGCCAAGAAAATATTTTACCCATGTCCCACGGTGGGCGCCAAATGTTCTTACCTGACACTACTAAGAATATGCTATTTTCACCTATATGTTATTTTCTTACCTTCTGACATCAACCTATAAAAATTATCTTTGAATATTTCTATATTTCTTTAAGGCTTAAATATGCATTTGGTCCCTATTTTTGTTTTTTTATTCAATTTAGTCCTCATTTTTGTTTTGTGTTCAATTAGGTTCTCGTTTTTGTCATTTTTTTTTATCAATTTGGTCTTTTTTTACTAACCGTGTTTAAATAGTTAACATTTTTTAATAGTACATGTCATGTGTCAGCTCTTGATTTTTTTTATTGTTTTTAAAATTTTTAAAATTTTTTATTATTTTTAATTTAAAAAAAAATTGTCCATGTGTCAAGTCATAATTGTGTCACATGTAAATATTATTGTCACGTCTCAGTTTGTTGTTGTATTATTTTTTTTTGTTCAATTTAGTTCTTATGTTTGTTATTTTTATTCAATTTAATTTCTATATTCGTTATTTTTATTCATTTTCGTCCCAATTTTGGTTAAAATGAATCAATTTCGTCCCTTTCAAATTGACACTAAATTTAATATCTTTTATCAAAATTATACTAATAGTTTTTTCTAAAATTGACATTTTTATTAATTATTTTTTAAATTCAATTATAAATTATTAAATTTTATTATGAATTGAATAAAATTCTTAATATTTAATTGTTAAATAGAATGCAATTATTTAAAATATTACTAGAGTATAATTATTAATTGTTTTTTTTAATATTTATATTCTGTGATATTTTTAAAATTGATATTTAGAAATATTTCAAGTATTAGAAATATTTTAGAAAAGTAAATTAATATTTATAAAATTAATATTTAAATATAACACATTTTATATTTTAATATTAAAATGCAATAAAAATGTTAAATATTTTAGATTTAAATGTTAATATATACTTTTAAAATATTTAATAATTACATTTTAATAATATTTAAATAATCATATTCTCCTTAACAATTGAATCTAAGAATTATATTCAATTTATAATTAAATATAATATTAATATCAATTTTAAAAATAAATATATAATATTTATAAAAAAAATTAAATTTGGTCTCAAGTTGAAATGGAAAAAATTATTCCATTTAAACAAAAAGTGAGACTAAACTAAACAAAAATAACAAATATATAGGACTGAATTGAACAAAAATAACGAATATCAGAACTAAGTTGAACAAAAAGAAATAATACAACCACAAAATGACATGTGACACTAATATTGACACGTGACACAATTGTGACTTGACACATGGATAATTTTTTTGAAATAAAAAAACAAACAGGAGCTGACACGTGGTATGTACTGTTCAAAAATATGAACTATTTAAACCTTGTTAGTAAAAATGACCAAATTGATCAAAATTTGACGAAAATGAAAACCTAATTGAATGCAACATGAAAATGATGACCAAATTGAACAAATATAATAAAAATAGGGACCAAATTTGTATTTAAGTCTTTCTTTAATCACTTATTAAAGTTAAAAAAAAAATGAGAGGATGGTGATTACAATATAGTTATTACATATAGTTATCTAGTTGTCCACCTTGCTAGTCTTTCATTAATTTTAAGAATCATATTTTCCCCCATTTTCCTCTTTCTAGAATTACTCCCGGCTAGGATCCCTAATTACTTGAATGATAATATCCTCTTAGTGCAATTCAATATGGTAGCATAATGACTGAACTCAATATTATCCATCTTTATCCCTCCCAGTTTGCTTTCATACAAATTGACCTTTAGTCTTGATGTTAATTCAAAACATCTTAAAATACATTTTATTGTCATCACATTCTTCATTGTTTTCTCACAAATGAAATCATTCACAAATTGCAACATTTTTTTCCACTAGCATTACTTATCACTTTTACACCATTTATGCAATTTTGTAGCTTTTCTTATTAACATTGTTAACCCTTCAACCACTACCAAAAAAAATAAGAAAAGGGCTAGTGAATTTCGTTATCTGAGTTTTTTTGTTGGACTGAATTCATCTTTGAAGTTCTTATTAATAAGTATAGTTGTTAAAATCCAACCTTTCCATCATTTAACTTAGAATGTTCCACCTTACTAAACCATAAGCTTTGCAAAGTCTACCTTTATAAACTAACAAATGTTCTTTCTTTGTCTACTAATTCGTTTGCAACCAAAATACTATCAAGTAGATTTCTACCATAAAAAACAATTATTGAGTTTCATTTGTGACACTGAATAGTATTTTTTTAAGTTATATGCTAAAACCTTTATTATTATCTTATATAAACTTACTAGTGATACGTTCACTACAAGAATGTTGTCATTAAATAGAGTCGGTCAAAATGAAATATAAAAAATAGAGTGGGTCAAACTGACTCTAAATAAACAAAAATTAAAGACTAAACAAAAATAATAATAATACTTTACATTGTATGGGATAAGCTGACACTTCAAAATATTTTTTATTTATATAAGTGTTCGTCAAGCCAACGCTAGGTAAAGAAAATAAATAAAAATATTAATGAAAGAGTTGGTCAAACTCATTCCAAAATGGACTCGAATTAACCAACAAATGAAAATAATAATATATTAAACATTGTGTGGCTAGGCTGACACTAAAATATGGTCTTTTATTAACATAAGCTTCAGTCTAACTGACACTAATTAAAATAAATAAATAAAATTTATAAACATTAATGATGGAGTGAGTCAAGTCGATGGACGCAAATTAAAAAATAATATTATTAAACATTGTAAGTGCTAGACTAATATTTTTTTTTAATATAAGTGAGTTGTATTTATGAATAAAAAATTAAAAAAATAATGATAAAGTGGGCCAAGCCCACTTTAAAATTGGTGTAAATTAAATAATAAATAAATAATAATATTAAATATTGTGTGTGCTAGACTAATATTAAAAAATATTTTTTTTGTTATTACAAGTGTAGGTCTAGTAGACGCTTAGTAAAAAAATAAATGAAAGCTAAAAATCATAATGGTAATGGTAAAGTAGGTCAAACTCCCTTTAAAATGGATGCAAATTTAAAAGTAATAATATTAAATATTGTTTGTCAAGCATACAATTTGTTGTATTTATGGATTAAAAAGTTAAATGAACGATGCAATTATTTCACATTTCATACATTTTGTTTTCCCACTTTGAATAAGCCCACATGAAACATTTTCCTCTCTTTTTTCCCATTTTCACGAAACCTGCTATATAACACTACAAGAATGTTTCAAATTAGCTGTAAAAAAATTTCATCTACATCAAGTATGACGCTAATAGCGTCGGCCATACGTTGGCTAACTCGACGCTACACAAGAAAAAAAATACAAAATATTTAAAGTGGAAGTCAGATAATATATATTAATATTTTATATTATTATTTAAGTTTTACGTTGCAGTTAGCGTCTTCAAACACAACACAATAGAGTCGCGCAAGTCTCGGACGCAATAATGTCCACGTTTGTTGACTCTTTGTTGACGTTGGGTCTAAGAAAGAGGAAAAATGAGAAATTAAAAAGATTCATGAATATTAAAGTTTACCCTTTTCATTTGGAGTCCTGACCTTTCAGCTAGCTCGAGAAAAAGCTACATTTCTCACTTCTTCGAGCAAGAAACTGTATTTCTCACTTCTTCGAGCAAGAAGATGCATTCCTCAATTCTTTGAACAACGAGGTGCATTTCTTTTTTGTTGTTCCAGCTGCATTTGTGTACCACATTTATTTTCCAGCTTCATTTCTCATTTCTTTTGCATTGCACCTCCAAACTCCATTCCTGTCGAACCTCCATTTCGTATGAAGATTGGTGAACGAACGAATTTCAAGGTTTATGGAGCTTGAGCGAATCCCCACTTGGTTGTTGATTTCACAAATTCGAATAGGAGTTACTAGGTAAGGTCAAAACACTTCTCTGATTTGTTGATTGTGAAACCCTAATGTATCCCAATATTGAAGTCGAACATGATTGGGAGGTACTAGCATATGCATGTGTTTAGCCTGCAAAAAATGGTATTGCATCATTGCCCAATTGATTTTTTATGGCTTTCTGTTCTTGCCAAAGTTGGTGTAGAGGACAAGAATTTTCTTGCAACCCTTTTCGTTATCCATTCACCATCACTGGTCAGGTCTTACTATTCTTGTGCCTTTCTCCACCTTGCAAGTCACATTTTTTTTTAATCTTTCTCTGCTTTCTTGTCCTAGTTGTGTAAGACTTTGATGGTCTATGAAAAAAGTGTATGCTTAATCCATCTCTTGTTACTCATATCAGACACATGAACCACACAAAATGTAGGTGAACTGAAAAACAAAACCCTAGCTTTTTCTTTTATATATTAAATATAGTACAAGTTTCTTAAACTTTTTCTTGGTATGTATGTTACCTTTTCTTGGTAAAAGAAAAAGAAGAACATGTCAACCTCATGTTACTTTTTCGTGGTATGTATAATATAGATATATTAGCTATAATGTAACTTTGTTGCATTTTTGTTATCAAGTCATGTGGGTGTTACCTTCAACAGTAGGTAAAACAGGTGGTGGTTGGTTGAAACTAGTTTACAATTAAGCATGGTCGTACATATTTGTGTGTGCAAGCAATGGTGTTATATCAGCAGCTACCTTAGTCCTTTCATGTCTTGTTTCACTTTTTGCTACAAAAGCAAACTCTAGTTTTACCAAAAGAATGTTGAATTCCGTGAATCATGTTAGCTTTGGTCAGCTATGCAAGTGAGACACTCAATTCATTGATTTGAGAAAAAAGAATGTAGAACTTTAGTAGTAATATGATAGTGAACATTGTAATAGACTTATTGACCAATGTCATTACAATCACTTTCTAGACAAATATTTGCTTCCTTTGTTGTTATATTTTCAAGTACAATGTTGTTATAATTTGATGCTCAAAATTATCACTTTTGAAGTTGAGAGTAATTCTGGTTGAAGTTGGAAAGAATATGATTTAATGTATATATGTATGTTATTTATCAGGTTTAATATAAAAACAGAGCATGCAAATACATAAAATTGGTTTGCTACTCTATAGCTTGCGTCGGCCATAACGTCAGCTAGGCCCACTCTACATCAAAACTAATTTAAAATTCACGCGACTATCTATAGCGTCGCATCTAGGGACGAGTAAAACCATGCTATAGCGTCTACATAAGGCGGACTCTATAGCGTCTACAATTGGCCGACTCTATAGCGTCTTCATACGGCCCACTCTATAGCGTCTCCATATGACCCACTCTATAGCGTCAACAATTGGTCGACTCTATAGCGTCTCCATACAGCCCACTCTATAGCGTCTCCATACGACCCCCTCTATAGCGTCTACATAAAGTCGACTCTATAACGTTTACTTAGAGTCCTATATGGCTAATTCTATAGCGTCTACTTACGGTTGACTCTATAGCGTTCCTAGGTTTTTCTTCACAGCCTATTGGGACGCTTGGACGACGCTGTAGAGTTTGTTTTTTACTCTTAGAGTTTACTTTTGGCCGACTCTAATTTAATATTTTCTAGTAGTAAGGAGTGCAACCATCATCTCTTTCATCTTTCATCGTCATCTTCTTTAAAAGATCAACCCACCAGAGCTTCCCCTCAACAACCTCCATTTCCATCCTCATCTATGTGTTTCTCGACATTTGTGTCTTCTCCCTAATTGTTTTTCTTTCGATGAGACTTCAACGAGACACAAAGAGTTTCTAACTATCAACAATTTTTTTGAAAAAATATAATTGAGTAAGAGCTTGACCAACAATGTAATCAATATTTCTTAAAATAAAAGGTGAGTGTTGACTAGATCGACACTATCAATAATATTTTGTTAAAAAAAAAGTGAGTGTGGGTTAAAAGTATGCTAGTTAAGTCCATTTTTAACTTTTTTTTTTTTCTTAGAGTTGATTTGGAAGGATTAGGCCAATGCTAATAACGTTGGTTTTCAAAGCCGATATAAACCTTTGTAGCTTGCAGTTGTGTATGATGGATAACGTAAAGACACACACTAATCATGATTAGCGTGGTTTTATTTATTTTGTGTGAGATTTTTGGCCGACTCTAACTTTAAGATTTCTTGTAGTTCAAATTCCTACATGTTATCAACGTTTGGGACAAAGGTAATGTATAGAAGGCATTACACCCTCTAGGCCATTTTATTGGTTCTAAATTAATGTAGCTTCGATGCAGAGATCTTTCTTGTTCCCTCAATTGTGGACTGTTATACCGTTTTGGGAGACACGCAATAACAAAAGTGCACTACCATAGTTGTAACTATGACCGCAAAGCGCAATTACTATTCAAAAAACTGATAGTATTTTAAAGTTGTGAAAGGAATAATTTATGAGATAATGAAAAATTGTAAAAATAGTAAAATGTGAAAGTAATAGTCGAAAGTAATATATATTTTTTTTTAGTAATTTGTTAGATATTATCTTGTTTACAAATGGTACTGTATAAGAGTATTTATAGACCTGTATATTATTTTAGAAATTGCTAGTTATAACTCCTGTATAATGTTCTAAATTTTTTACATTATGAATTTTTACTTCCTATCTTTAGACTTTTCTACCATGTTCTAGAATTTGCATTGCATGATATTTCAATACTTCGGATTTTCTATATTTTTCTAGAATTACATTATACTTTAATAAAAACCATTATCATGTTGCGTTAGTAAGCGTAAAGTTATTTTCTGCTAACACTGTTCACTTTATCCGTCAAATATTCACAAAAGCCCTAACAAGCCATAAAGAGAAACAAGGCTGATCAAGCTTGGCTAGCATATTAAGAATCCCAATTGTGAACATACAATGGAACCCATTTATTCCATACACATAGCACTAGTTTTATCAACGTTTATAGATATTCGCACAAATCAAAGAAGAGAATGAGTACATACATAGGAATTGATAATGGATTTTAACCCTGAAATTTCTAATACATAAGTATATATGAGCATATACCTCACTTTTAGTTTCGTTTAATAAGAGTTCACTTTCCTGCAATTAACACGAACTTCACCTTGATTCCCAGTAAGAGGCTGAATATTTCCCATCTTGACAATAGAATTAGCGAAGTCTCGGAAGAAAGCTTGGTTGTCGTAACTGTACTGTTGAACAAGTGCATCAGTAGAAACACCATTGAAGAGTTCTTGATCAGAGTGAAGAAGTCCAATCTTGTTAACCAAATTAGAGTAATAAGATACGTCAAAGTTGGCGGGTGTTGAGTCCAAAGGAGCAAGGTTTTGGTCACCGCCATTGATAGGGCAAATGTATTTGAGATATTGTGCAAAGCTGGGATCGATGTTTGAGTCATTGTAGATGTGGGCCTTGAAGTTAAAACAACGTGCATATCCAATGGTGTGGCCTCCAGAAAGAACAACAAGGTCCTTCTCATCGAGACCATGGTTCTTGAAGTTGGTGATGAGTTGAGAGAGGCTGAAAAACGGTCCTGGAATGTTTGCATTTGCTGCGTCACGGCTTGCTGTGGTGGCGTCTCTTCTTCCCAGTTGCACTTCCCAGGTTGGCCCACCTAACTGCATAATTATTGTTCACAATTCACAAATTGTTTCATTCATATGTTATTAGAAAAACGTATGTGCTATATTTGAGCATGGACATAGAACAGATTTCAGTGACTGAAACTTCACACACGGTATGTCATTATCACCCTACATACGCTGTGACGTCCACAATAATTTTATAGGTGGGTTGAGATTCAACCAATGGGTTATTTGGACTTGGTGTATCCCTAGAAAGTAATAAAATTATTCTATTAGGTTTCTGTACGTAATACATGGCTTTTGACTTTGGTGTAGGAAAGTTATCCCAAAAGGGAACATCATGTATATATTTCCTTGGAGACTAATTCAATTCAAAATGGTGTAATCACCATAAAAAAAATATTAAATACGATTTTGGTAACTCAATTTTAAATGAAAATTAAAATTAGATTTTTTTTTAAATTTTTGTCTAATTTAGTCCTTAAATTCTAAAACTACATAGATTTAATTCTTTTAATAATATTTTGTTAAATTTATTTAATATTTCAAACAGGTTTTATAATAACATTTGAGTTATTTACACAATTTGATATATTTTTACTTCAATATTAATTAAAAAACTATCATAAAACCTTTAATAAATTTAACAAAATTTGATGGTGAAATGTTAAGAATTAAGAACATTATTTAATATTTTATCAATTTTTAAAAATTAATAAGAAAAAAACACTTCTATTGTTGTTGGCAGAGATATAAAACTTTTATATTTAAAACGACATAAACATTAATTAGTGCATCCACCAACTGTGTAATAAACTATATACATCGATTAATTTTATAATAATCATAGAGTAATTAACGTTTAATTAATTGAACATTTTTGTGTTAAAATTACTCACCGCAACAACAGAGTCACGAGCGACAATAGCCAATATATCTGCACAAGAAACAACTGGTTTTCCACATGCCTGGTCCACAGCTTGCTTGATCTCATCCACAACTTCAAATCCTCTTACAGATTGAACATTTGCAAATGCATTCTTTTCACTGTCAATGGTGGGTGAAGGGTCTAGCAGAATCGAACCATCACAACCCTGTTCAATCACCATCACAAAAATGACATATTAAGAGAGAATAGTGGTAGATGTATATGAACACATGCATAAACTATCAAGGTACATACATATATATTTGTTTGGTACAACCTAGGTACATAAAAACACATGCATGCAGAGTCTTACGTTAACGAAACAATCATGGAAGTGCAAGCGCAGCAATGAAGCGCCCATACGGTTCTCTCTCTGCACTGCAGCCTCTACCACACTCTTGATGGTGCTCAAAGCATTGGGGCAAGAGTAATCGTAGTAATTAGGTGTCAACTGAGAGAAACCTAAGCTTGCAACAGTTGCAAACACGAAGGCATGGAGAAGAACAGAGAAATACCATCGAGATGCCATTTTATTTATTACTATGTAGTGAATGCTGAAACTGATATTATGTATTGGAATTTTCCTGATTTTTCTGTGGCCACATTAGTTGTATTTATAAAGACACCAAGACGTGTGCTGAGAAATGAAATATAGGATATTTTATTGTTGATTCATAAAAATTATATACAAATGAACTGCACCATATCATACCTAGTGATGGTGGACTGAGCCTATGAAAAAGACCATTTCACCTCAACGAAATCTTCATTTGTCGGCATGGATTAGCAGTTAAGAAATTGATCGTAAAATAAAGAATAGTTGAGTGATTGATCTAGTCCACTGTGTTAGTTGATAATTTATGTACGCACGCCAACTACAAAAGAATAATGACAAAAATGGTGTAAACTGTAAAAAGGGCAATATGCACGGTATACATATCTATTTTTATTAAATTAATAAAAAAAGAGTTTTAATCACTTCTTCAGAAAGGTAATTAAAAATGTAATGTTTTTCTTAAAAACGAATTAATGTAATTTCCTTTAATAAATATTGCCTATTTTTTTTTCTCTCGAATGAACTGATCATATAAGTGAAAATTCTTCTTGGATGCCTATGTGTGATTTGGAAGTATGTCTATCATATTTGTAATTATATATATTATTTAGATGGATAGGAATAAGAAATAGAGATTGAAGTATAAAATTTAGAGAATTATACTTAGGAGAAAATGGTTTTTATGTTGATATTCAAGTGTAATTTTAATGAGAAAGTTGAGTATTGAATAATGATAAAAACTCAAAAATTTATTGTATTAAAATTTTGGGTTGACAATAATGTCAATCTCTCATGTTATTGGTATTGTTTGTTACCTCATTAAATTTCTTTATTAAAGATTCATAGGTGGTATTAGAATTAATGATTAGTCTTGATGAGTGGTTCATATGAGTACAATATAACACCAAAATCTTCCTATAAGAACGAAGATTCATAAAATTATTGTCTTAAAATTTTGAATTAAAAGTTTTGTCAATCTCTAATATGAATTAGACTCTGATTTCATTAGTGTTGTGTCTTCTCATGAATCTCATGAAACATCAATCATGCTTTTTTTTATATAAAAGTGGAAGATCATTTCTCCTTCCCCATCTCCTGCCAATTGGAAGACAGTTTGCTAGATCATACAGGTAATTTTTTTTTTTATTTTAAATAAACAGTGAAGTTTCATATTTTTTTTTTTTGCATTCTCTTATTTTTATTTAGCTTCACCTTATTTTTATAGAAGAAAAACAGAGAGAGGATGGGATCTGAACAAGTGAACATACATCACATATATTCTTATTCTTTGCTTGGAGATTTGTACTCCTAAAGCTAGTCATAACAAGCTGAAAAACTTGGTGGAGATTGTTTTTACAATTATGAATATTTTAGGTGTTCCAACCTTTTTGTCGTTATTCCACATCTCTACAAACATGATTAGCCTCTCTTTGAAATATGATGAAGAATGTATCTCTGAAATTATTGCTGATATTATTGGCCAACTTTATCCCGCATTTCAAATACTCCACAGAAAGATAGGAAGCTTCCTCTCTTATGCTTTTATGTTTATCTTGCACTCTTCCATCAGGGAGGATTATAATGGTCGCCCGGTTTAAATTACACGTAATATATATGGGAAAGTTATCTAAATTAAATTAGGTAAATTTTATTTTTCTTAAATTATAATATTTAATATCAATAAATAATAAAATATAAAATTAAATACAATAAATAATGATAAAAAATTATTGAAATATTCTTTTTATGTTTTTTTTTATCTTGAGTTGTTGAGATATCGTACTCATCATTTATTTTTATATGTTTTCTTTTGTTTTTAAAGAAAAAGTTAAAACTAATCATAAACTTCTTATTTTTTATTATTTCTGTTATCATTTCTCCTCTATTTAATCATTAGTATATTTTTTTATCTATAAGCTTTATATATATATATATATATATATATATATATATATATATATATTTTTTATGAAAATAGAAGAAAGAACAATTAACTATGTGTTTTTTCATAATTGACTTTTATCTGTAATTTGATTGTCATATATTTTTCTTTTAGTAACTATTTCAATTAAATTTTTATTTGATTTTAATAAATTATTTTTACTCTTAAACTATTATTTTCTTTTAAAAAGAAAATTAAGTATATTGATTAAAAATAAAACAATAGATTCATTTTCTAAAAGTGATAAAAAAAAGAAAGCAACTTGTGAAGATGAAAACAAAAAATTCAACTTTTTCACATATTTTGAAGTGTGATATTAATGTTGCAATTGTTTAATTAGAGGAGCTCTCTCACTACAAGAAAAAAAATATTTTAGCCACCGATGAAGCTAGTGGCTAAATGGATAAAATTGGTTGCTAACAACCCTAGTCATCGAATTAGCATCGAAAATAGTAGCAAAAAATCTTAGTCGCAAAATAGTTAATCACCGATTTCAAAATCAGTAGCTAAACAACCACTGAAATTGTAGTCGCTAATCGAAACATATTTTCAATTTAATTATAGGTGAAGAGTTTTATATTAATTCTTTTGAACACGTGAAAACTTCCTCAAATATGCAAATATAGGAATATTCAATGAGTGATATAGAAGAAGTTATAAAAACGTATTTAAAATGAGATTTATATCAAATACAACTTCAAAACTATTATTTTTCTAAGAAGAAACATCAAAAGATATTTCAATACTAAATTATGTAGTGTTGTTATATTAATGACAATAATTAAATATATAAATTTTAAGTACATTATTTTGACTATTCTAAAATTTTTGGTGAAGATTCACCATTATCTCCTATAATTAATTATACTACTTTCACAATTACCATTTCGAGTCACTACATGGAAAACACTTTGGACTAGTCATATAGAGAAATTAGGAAGGATAAGCTTCCACTAAGGCAATTATTAGAAAAACTTGGTGGTAATATATAAGATTAGCCTCAGTTCTTACATAATGATGGTCGTATTATCATATAAAGTTAATTTTTAAACTGTACGTGCATCGAAAAATGAAATTGAGTTTACATTTTTAAACAATATTTCACACTTTTGTGCAATGAAAAAATATAAATAAAATAGTTATTTCATTAAAGTTGTCACAAATATTTTTCGAAAGTGTCATAGGTAACATGAATGGATGTTTTGCGTCATCTATATCGTTGTAAGAAAAACAAAAATGATGAGAATTAAAAAAAATGTAATTAATTTCCACGTGCTTGAAAATTTTCATTCAAACACATTCACTTCAATATATGTAACATTTTGATAATATAATTTCCCTTCACGCCACCTAACAAAGTCCAGTAGGAAAGATAGATAAAGTTTAGTCAAGCTCATAAAAGTCTCCTTTCTTAAAAACTACAACTTAAAAGTATTGATATAACGTTGTCCACAATAAAATAAAGCTACCTAAGTAAACCATTTTCTCGATGCAGTGTTCTACAAGAAGCTGCAATTTACATGCGACAAATATATATATAAATATATATATATAT
>Ga0214545_1000573_pt1 | contig 60013 bp, 29 predicted proteins | sample CNSS4metaG_FD_160064 | JGI IMG/M metagenome (GOLD analysis project Ga0214545, IMG submission 160064) | Root nodule microbial communities from cowpea collected in UCLA plant growth center, Los Angeles, California, USA - CNSS4 | ecosystem: Host-associated > Plants > Roots > Nodule | place: USA... | reverse complement strand
TCCTGCCCCTTCTTTTTTTTTTTTTTTTTTTTTTTTTTGTGGTTTTTTTTTTTTTTTACATGGTGACTGAATTTTGTACTGATCAACTGCATCAGGGACCCAAATTTCAAGAGATTGTTAATATTCGCTTAGGGGATGGAACTACTAGGCGTGGACAAGTGCTTGAAGTTGATGGTGAAAAAGCTGTTGTTCAGGTGAGTGCCCACTACTGCCCTATTGTAGCGTGTCTCTAACAATCTGTTCTCCTTTTGAGACTGGTGATGATAATTGCCAAGTTGGTTGTCATGAGGAGATACTTCACCTTATCTTTGATATGATGATTTCTTTATAATTTTAATCATTACCAAATGTTCTTATTAGTTAGAAACCCTTCATTGTTGTGTACTTTGTTCATATATCTGTACTGACTTCAATGTCTAATGTTTTCTCTGTCAATTTCTTATTCTTAACTGATGCTATCACAAACAGCAGGCTTGCTTAGTTACCATTTTGTACCATTTAACAGGTCTTTGAGGGTACATCTGGGATTGACAATAAATTTACAACTGTGCAATTTACTGGAGAGGTATACTTGTTTTTAATTATTTACTTAAATTAAACGTAAATTTATGTAAGTGAAATTTGTTTGGAATTTTTTTGTCAATATACCTGTTGATTGGTACTTGGTTTAGCAGCATTGTAATTCTGATGGTGTTGCACCTAGATAACATGTCAACTGTTAGTTTGAGAGTTTTATTTTGTTTTTTGTTAATGTAGAATTGGGTCAATCAGTGGCTAGTCTTTCAATTCGCTCTGTGCTAAATTACAGTAGTAAATAAATTATATTGATTAGTTCAGAAAGCATGTCCAAACTTTAGTTCAGAAAACATTGAAGGGTGGTTTCCTTGGTATCCATATTGATTAAATCATTTTTTTTTTTGTATTATGAGTTTGTTTCTAAAAGGGTATCTTGATATATTTACTGGTCAGCCTTATAATAAGCTTCCAAAAAGAAAGTTTAGGAAGAATTATGATTTGCCAAATTTGTTGCATTTTAAAGTTCAGCTTCTTTGTACTGTTTACATATTAAATTTGTTCCAGAAGGATACTTTCCAAGTCTTATCCTTTCCAATCTGATTACCTTATGATTACTTTATCCCCTTCTACCACTCTATTGACGTTATTGATTATTGAATACTTTTTCATTTTGAGTCTTTGGTTTTCTTTGAACCAGTTTAAATGTTGACTCCCATTTTTCTCTATTATTGGTGTTGTTCACAGGTGTTAAAAACTCCAGTGTCACTGGATATGCTTGGTCGCATCTTTAATGGTTCTGGAAAACCAATTGATAATGGTCCACCCATATTGCCCGAGGCTTACTTGGACATATCAGGTATACTATTTCTTCTGAGGAGGTCTGAATATGCATGTTTACCTTTTCCTTTTTTAATATTTTTTTTTTGTAATTCAGGAAGTTCTATCAACCCCAGTGAACGAACCTATCCAGAGGAAATGATACAGACAGGAATATCTACCATTGATGTCATGAATTCTATTGCTAGAGGTCAAAAGATCCCTCTATTCTCAGCTGCTGGTCTCCCCCATAATGAAATTGCTGCACAGATATGCCGTCAGGCTGGCTTAGTTAAGAGACTAGAAAAGACTGATAATCTTCTCGAGGTATATCCAATGTATTAAAGTGAATTTACTATGTTCAGTGCTCCTGAATTATAAGTTTAGGACTTCACATTTTGTATTATTACTTTCTTAGCATCGGGAATTTTAATGTACGCATCATTCAGCTGCACATTTAAGGACTTGAAAAGAAAATGGACTTATTTGGCTGACATCTTGTCCTTGGCCATAATTTCTTACCTCGCACCACCTGTTAGTGCTCATTGTGCGTGCATAACTTTAGTCGCCGATTTTCATGCAGTGGAACAGTTGTGCCCTTTTTTAAAGAATTAATTTCTACAATAAAAGTTGAGTTCATTCCTTGTACCTATATTTACGAATAGTTTTGTTGCTTTAAGGTTTTTATATGATGTATAGTAACAGGTGTATTGTAAGATGTGGTTACTTCATCAATAAATGTGGATTTTAAAACGTTTGCTATGTTTGAATATTTCTATCAAAAAATTAAACCTGTATTGCTTGTTACACATGTATTAAGCACACGGCTTTTAATAAGCTTATTTCTGGTTGTTTCCTTGGGACTTTAAAACCAATCAAAATTATATTATTACCTTTACCTTCATGTACTTAAAAGTTGAAGTTTAAACATAAACGATCTTGCTTCTTTGTTTTATATCCCTTACACATTGTGTAGTTATCTAGCTTTCTTCTTATGGCCTTCAAATTAGTAAGGCTATTTCCTGCTTATTCATTTATTTGAACATATTATTTTGCAATAACATGAAGATAGTAAATTTTCCATGAAACCTTGTCTGAATACAGGGCGGAGGAGAAGAGGACAATTTTGCCATTGTGTTTGCAGCCATGGGAGTTAACATGGAGACTGCACAGTTTTTCAAACGTGACTTTGAGGAGAATGGCTCGATGGAGAGAGTGACCCTTTTCCTTAATCTGGTATTCTTTAAAGCCAGTATGCAATTGTTCTTTTGTTCATATTTATTTGTTTTCTTGGCTTCTCAATTTCTTTTTCTGTAATTTTGTCTATGTGGTCTGGGCAATTAAAAAATTTTCCTTGTAGCAGTAATGTCTTGTAATTGGAAGTTACATTTTGTTGATTTTTCTGTGGTATGTTGAACTTTTTCTCGGTCTGGAGAGTGTGAAAAGATTATTGTAATCCGTAATTGTTTGTGTTCAATGAAGACAAATTGATACATTAGTGATAATGTGTATGATTAGTACAACAAATCTTTTTTGTTTTGTTAAGCTGAATTACTTGTAAAACTTTGAAATAGAAAAAATAAGGAAGTACCATTTGGTGGATTTGTGACTCTACAAATGTTTATTTATTTTCCTTTTATGGATGATCGAAGTGCTATTTTCAAATTTGATTTCATGACCTGTATGCAGCAGCTGATCATTAAAAATATCTCTCTTGCTTGTGATTTATTACAGGCAAATGATCCAACAATTGAGCGTATCATCACTCCTCGTATTGCTCTTACAACTGCCGAATATTTGGCATATGAATGTGGCAAGCATGTTCTTGTGATACTTACTGATATGAGTTCTTATGCTGATGCTCTTCGTGAGGTACTGTATCTAAAACTGTAGCTTCTTCAATGATGTGGCAACAGAAAAGCAAAGAGATTTGGAATCTTTTGTAGCCTATTTCATTCCCTTGGCATTATAGTTTCCCTGTTTGCCTACGAATAGTATTTTAGGCTTGCATAATCATTACTAATGGACTTTTATTTCTGAGTATAATAAGTAACTAGTTTTTTTGCAAACAGTTAGAATTGACCCTGGAACTATTGATCCCTTCTGGATCCTGTAGGTGTCTGCTGCTCGAGAAGAAGTACCTGGTAGACGTGGGTATCCCGGTTACATGTATACAGATCTTGCAACAATATACGAACGTGCTGGAAGAATTGAGGGGCGGACAGGCTCTATTACACAAATTCCTATTCTAACCATGCCTAATGATGGTAATGAAATATTATTGAATCTCTTCGGCTGTATTGCATTATGCACTCTAAATTCTGTCTGATTATCTTCCTTCAACTTTTTTCTGTACAGATATTACGCATCCAACTCCTGATCTTACTGGATACATCACTGAGGGGCAGATATATATTGACAGGCAGTTGTATAACAGGCAGGTGGGTTCTATTTAAGGATTTGGTTGTTATTATATTGTATAAAAGGCTGGGTTAGTAGTAAACTGAATTATGTACAAGAGAATTCGATGCAGAATGAATCCTAGCATATTTACACATGATATTACTTGAAGAACGGTACTTTTTTCCTAACATGTAGATTTTCTTTTTAACTTTACATTGCCTGAACAAATATTTTGAAATGGTTTAACTTCATTAATGGTCCTTTTGATTGAGAGGAGACGAATAGAGGAGATGGAAATAATAAGGATGAATGAAAATAGATGAGAAATAAAGTGAAAATTAAAGGTGTTTGGTTGAAGAGAAATAAAGAAGATATGAGGAGACAGATAAATAAGTAGAAATAAAGGAAAATAGTTTAGTTGGAATCATAAATTAAACTTGTTTCTGTTCTAATATTTTTGGTTCCCCTTGGTAGAACGAAAATGTAGCCTATTTTTGCCTCGTGTTCTATCCCATGCTATTTTTAAAATGCAGCAAAAATAAATTAGACATCTCATTTTAACACGTTTACCAAACACTACTGAAATTTAAGATGGAAATGCTATGACCAAATAGGGCTCACCTGTAAAGATCAATATCGAATTATTACGGTCATTCTCCATTATTGATTTATTTAGGTATCAAATAAGTGTAAATGCACTCTGCAAATTGTTTGTGAAATATTAGCTTGAAACTGAACATTCAATTCCTTTTGTATTGGCAGATATATCCACCAATCAATGTCCTTCCATCATTGTCTCGTTTGATGAAGGTGAGGTTAACTCTTGTTTCCTGATATCAACATTCCATCAACTGATACATTTTTACTCTGTTTACTCATCAATGGGTGAGTGACCAAACACTAACAATACCCATGTTAGTTCAATCAACACCCTTGTTCCTTCCAACAATCACTATCAAAATTCTGTTTGCTTTTTTTTTTCCCTGGCTAAAGCATCAACACCCTTGTTCTTAAAGTTATAAGGTTTCCTCTGCAGAGTGCCATTGGTGAGGGCATGACGCGAAGGGATCATGCTGATGTCTCCAACCAGGTCTGCTGTTTCTTTGTTTTCACATTGCTACTTTTCACTTTTTACAAACCGTCTAACCGGTGTGCTTTTGTTTCCTGAAAGCTCTATGCAAATTATGCCATTGGAAAGGATGTCCAGGCAATGAAAGCTGTGGTTGGAGAAGAAGCACTTTCATCTGAGGATCTGGTCTCTTACTAATCTTCTCTTGGCTATTATTCTCTTTTGAGTATAGTGATATGATATTGTTCTTGAAGTGGGTACTAACTATGATTATTCCCTTTGATCGACAGCTATATCTGGAATTTTTGGAAAAGTTTGAGAGGAAGTTTGTTGCCCAAGGAGCTTATGACACACGCAACATCTTCCAGTCACTAGATCTTGCATGGACTTTGCTGCGGATTTTCCCTCGTGAACTTCTTCATCGTATCCCTGCAAAGACTCTTGATCAGTACTACAACCGAGATGCCGGTAACTGATGACATGTATGTAGCAAGGTGGCATATCTTAGTCACGTATTCAATCATCTTGTAATGATCATGGCAATTGTTTTATTTCTTAGCTTTCTCATCCAACAATATTTGTTTCTTCTATCCAGCATATTCATTATATATAATAAAAGGTTTGAGTCTGTTTGAGTGCCTCATATTTTGACAGAATAATCACTTAGTTGGAATGAAGACCCCATTGATAGTTTATCTCCTTTGCCATTTTGTTCTGTGGTTGGAAAATTAGTTGTTCGCAGTTTGGGATGTTCATTCACTGGTACGAGGAATTTTCATCTCCCTTCTATGTTGCTTGTTTCTTTAGTGTCTGATACATTTTTGTTACTTCATTCTTCAGATTGTTTATAATCAGGAAGAAGCTTTGAATTTATACATATCAATCTAACAATTTCTATAAACCTCAATTTATACATCTCCATAATTACTATATAAACATAAAAACAAATAAATATCCATCATCAATTTGTTTTAGAAGCAAAAAACCTATATATTAGAAAGAAACTAATGTCAAACACAAATAGCACTCAGTTTTAGTTAACCAAGTGTATATAATAAGGCGAGTTTTGAAAGTTAAATTTTTAAGATTTAAGTTTAATTCATTTAAATAATCATTTAGGCCATAGTGATGATGTAATAGAGATATTAAAAAAATAATTTTCTTTTGTTTAATTGTCCTTCGTTTGAATTTGATGTGAAATGATATAATTGAATAAAAGATAAAAATAATTAATATTGTTCCCAATGTGATTGTGAAATGAAAGTGTCTCTTTTGAGGAACATATTTAAAACGAGGCTTTTTCTCTTACCAACTACTTGCCCCACCATTGCAACCCCACGCCAACACACCCAACTCTTCATGTCTCAGCTACCTCCTTTGCCAAACTCTATATATCATAATTTATATTTGTTTTATCTTAAACTATTCCAAATATGTAATTTTATTTTATCCCTCTTAATCTTTTAAAAGTTATTTTATCATCTAAGAACTATAAAAAGGTAAAGATATTTTGCAGCCAACTTATTAAAACCCACAAACTATTGTTTTAATAAATTTTGCACACAAATTAGTGTTTCATATTTATTTTAATTTATTTCACCTAAATCCGTTACTGAGGAATGATTAGGTTATACAATACATATAATTAATATTCACAGGAGAATAAAAAAATTGGTTATAGAATGATGTTATTAGTATTTGACATTTAAAAAAAATATAAAATAGGTTTAATTTTGAAATTCATATAGAAAAATTGACGAAATTGAATACTCAGAAGGAAAATTCAAAAAGTTAAAAATTCAACAATAAAATTCTTAAAATTGAAAGTTTAATAGTAGAAGTTGTAAAATTGTAAAAGTAAAAAAAAAAAAATTAATAGTTACCAAACGTGCAATGCATTGGTATAGTTACGATTAATTTTTAGTGGTGAAAGGGTGTAAAAGATTAAGCATCCCTTGTCTGAGATTATCAAGAAAATAATAAAATGGTTGTTAATGTTAGACTTAGAGCTGACATAACATTATATAATTTTATATATGGTCAAAATAAAATAGTAAAAGCATGTATACATAATGATAATATATTTTAAATTTGGATATTCATGGTATTGGTTTGCGATGGTGACTCTAATTATTATTAGTGGGATTGGAATCCTATACTATATAATTAATATACTATAACCTTTCTGAGTTTGTGCTTTCATACGTTGTCTCTACCAGTAATGTCAACTTTACAATTTGTATAATTAAATTTCATTAACACGACACAGTAACAGTGGTAAGATTTACAGGAGATGAAATCCTGGAACTAATTTTTCTAGCATCTTATGTTTAACACTTTGATATATTTTTAAATTTGTTTATTATTGATTGGGTTTGTTGTTTTTCGTAGAATTTCTAATATAATTTCATTTTTAACTCGTTAAACATAATATAATCTCATTGTTGTTGAAAGTCAATTATGACGGCGTTAAAGTTAAAGAAAAATATTTAAAAACTTAGTACGTTATAGAACAACATCCTGTAAAAGAGCAAATACAAAAATTTTATTTTTATGTATAACTAGTAAGTACCCTATGCAATAGCATCTAGTTGCGTCGATCAAGCAATTGATACTTTATTTTTGTTATGTTAACTAGTATATATGATTTTAATTTAAATTTATACAATAAAAATTATATTTTTTATTATATTTTTAAAAATTATTATATATTTTTCAATATATATATATAATACGTATGATATTTTATTATCTTCAAAATAAATATATTGACATATTACATATGTATCGTATCTGATAAACACATCATATCCGTGTATCATAAGATGAAATAAATAGTTTAAAAAAATATATACAATTTATAAAGATTTAAATATAAATATCATTATAATTTTTTATTATTTATTGTGATTTTTTTTAACATTAGATTTTATAGATATTGTGTTAATAATCTAATAATTTAATATCTTAAAAAATTAAATTGAGTCATGTTCCGACTCAAAATCAGTTGAGATAACATCTTTAGGATTAATTATCACGTCTGAGGTATTATCACTTTTAAAGCTCGAATATCGTCACTTGTTCTATCCTTAAATTAAGGATAAAGGAATGTCTATTTAAATTATTTTTTATTTCGACTTCTAAACGATATTAAACTAATAAATGTACCGAAACAAATCTTTTAATCGAGGTATAAAGAAAATGAGGGTTCACTTACAATAATATAAAGGTTAAGGAAAGAAGATGTTTGAATCCTTGATTTTATCCTACAATGTAAATATCTCGAATCCAAATCTATTAAGATAACGTATTTACGATAAATGATTGATGAACATTTCTCTCTCTAAATATAACTTACATTAGAAGTTGTGGCTTTGTATTGCAAAAAGAAATTTGAATACTAAAATATTTACTCAACAGTTGTGAGAGGGAGTTGTTTTGCTTGATAACCTAAAATGCAAGAGCAGGATGCAAATTTATTCATCTATTCATCTAATAAGGTTTTTCTTAGATGGAACATAAGATATATAGTATCGAGCAATACATTGAGTTTGTTAATGAAAATTGCGCTTTAGTATCTATTCAAAAAATTTGATATAAAAACTCTTCACTTCTTATACTTTGACTTATTTTTCCAATCTATTTATAGTTTTTTTTTTAATATTATTGATTTCATAAAATATGTGCATTAAGAAATTTCAAAACAAATTATATAATGAAGTGAAAATGAATATGTTGAAAAACATATTTAATTAATTTAGTTTAAAATTAATTCTAAGAAACCCGATGAAAACTTTTAAAATAAATATACTAAAATTTAAAAATATATTAAAAAGTTATTCTTAATTCTTATAATTTCGATAGTCATATTTGATAACATAATAATTCAATTTTACATATTTTTTCCAATGATGAATTATAAGGAGTCTCGTCAGATGCAGTTGAATGGTTTGATAGTCAGATGCAAAAACAACATTTATATATAGATTTGCATAAGGTAATGTTTAAAAAAGAATAACAAAGTTAGAGCAAATAAAAAAAAATCCAATTTCTATATAAAATAATAATGATAATAATAATTCTATAACTGATTGTGAAATCCAATAACTCAAATAGCATATAAATATTGCTTAAATTAAAAAAAAAATGTCTTAAATTGAAAAAAGAAGAACTTTGTTGTTGCCACGGTTGGCATTGAGAAAATCCTACATGACAGTAAAAAAATATAAATGAAATGGAAAAGTTATAGATGCATTTTGATGAGATTGTTTTATGAGAATAACATTTATATATACAAATAAAAAAATCACACCAAATTCATTAAAATCTTATTAATAAAATAATCCATTACAACTTTATATAACTTTGAATACCAATATTCTTGTATAATATTAAACAATATCGCTCGAATTTATTGCCCTCTAAAAAAAAGTCCTGATATTATTTGTTGGATATTATAATATATTTTTTAAATATTTTTAAATATTTATTAAATAATGATATTTCCCATAAAAACATATTTTGAAATTCTAATCGTATATACCCTTAAGTCACCCAGAGGACATATACAATACAACCAATTTCACAATATTAATAAAATAAATTAAAAGAGTTAAAAATATGAAGAGTAGGGATTTCCCCAAACACAAGGGCTAGAGTTTTCCCTGCTTTTTCTAAATTGAAAAAACTTGAAGTTTGAAAAAATATCAAATCTTTACTCTTTTGTTCAAGCTTGTATATCAAATTTGAAACCAGAATAATCATGGCTTGAAATATGTTTTATCAATATAACAATAAAAAGTATGTACTTCTACTTTTGATGAAAACCTAATTATTTAAAAGGTATGTCATTATTATTGAGTAGTTTAAGAAGTCAATGTGAGAAAATAATATTATTCAAATTAATTAATCTCAATAATTCAAAATGATCTTCAACTTCTCTAATCATATATATATATATATATATATATATATATATATATATATATATATATATATATATATATATATATAATTTGGAGTCTAGATTCTCATTTCCTAACCCTAATATTACAAAAATAAAACTATTTCTACATAACAAATCCTGTATTGTAATATAATAACTTATATCTCTTCAACCCTAAAACAATACAAAATATAGTCTAAAGTCTATATAAACAAGAATAAAATAATTCGACAATTTAAAGAATTTAGACAAAACCATAAAAACTTGAACATTTTATGGATAATATGCTGCAGTAGATTTGCCCCCACAGAAATCACATGCAAAAGCCTATCTTCTAATATCTTATTTATATGACATGCAAAATTAATCTAAGATTATTGAGAAATAAAATCTAATTACAAAGATTTAATTTGCTCTTATATATCTCTTCATTGATTATGAAAAGATTGGCCAAAAACAATTTCTTTTTTACGAAAAAGAAACACAAAAATAGAAAAGTGATTTTAGTCACTTGCTCAATACTCTTGATGCTCAATATATTATAAACCCTAAAGTATGTTGAAATCTAATTATTCCTTCTTCTCACCTATAAACATGCGTAGGTATCTAGTATTGGCATATCTTCTTTAATTCATTTTGCTCCTAATTTTTTATGCAAACGATTCTCTTCTTCTGTTTTGAATTTTGTCATAGCAACCAATGAATATTTTCTCTTCTTTTTTTTATCTCATTTTTGTAATATTTTTACTTTACTCTAAATTCTAAACCCTAAATCTTAAATCTTCACATTTACGTATCTAAATGAGTCCTAAAATTTTCATTTTATCTTATAATGGCTAAAAGTCGATAAAGATTTAAAATTAATTGTTGACAATGCCAAGAAAATAACTGGAAAAAGAGAAAATAAATAAATAAAAAGGTTTTATTAGTAAAGATAGATTAAAGCATACTACATATTAAATATTTGAAAGAAAATATATAATATAACATGTCAAATCCAATGAGAAAACAATGCATATAAAGTGAGCATCTTTTATACCAGAGAAAAGTGTGATTTATACACTTTATTTATTAAACTTGTGACATATATATATATAAATTGATAGTCATAAATAATGCTTCCAATAGTTATAATAATTATACTACTAACAAACTTTCTAATTGTTTTCGACCTTTGTTGTGAAATAACAATAAACTAATATCCGTAAATTAACAAAACATAAATCCTCGTCGGGCTTGATGTCTTTAAAAATCAGTCAAGATTGTTTTCTATGAAACACAATATCCAAACATATATATACACACAAAATCTAAGCTATTACAAGTAAAGGGTTTTGACTTCTCTCACGGATAAAAAGAAACATGTAATACTAAGAAGGTAAAAAAGTGATTAAATTTTATTTCGGGAAAGTGACAATATATTAATATAGTTCACTCCATAAACAAAAATACACTTTACGAATAATTTTTTTCTTCTTTCCTTCTTATCAATCACCCCTCTCTTTTATATATATATTTTCTTTTTAGCAGTGTGTAGGGCAGAGTCTATGAATACATTGATAGATCATGTCTTGTTCTTATTTTACAAACAGTAAAAACTTTTTAAAATTTCAAATTGATGTAAAATAAATTAGTCTTAATTTCACAAGTTGTATATTAATTTAGTTTTGCCAGCTGGTATGTGAAAGCAAGCAAATGACAAGGTTTCAAATGGGAATAATTCAACCCTAATTAACAAGATATACACGTGGAGTCAAAAGCTCTTGAAATAAGTCAAAAAACTGTTATAAACCGATGAAGAACTATTTGTAACCCTTGGGTCAACAACCCTGTGTGTGTATGTTCATTGATGACCTAGAGAAAACACAGACACACATAAACACTATATTATTACTTTTAGTAAAGTAATTGTTCAACATGTGCAAGAATTACTTATTAGCTAAGGGTTCAAATATTTTAGGTTTTCTCTTTGTCGAAAGGTAACCTAGGTTTCCTAAATAATCATCCAACCTCTCTCTCTTCTCTCTCTTCTCTCTCTCACCCACTCCCCACATCCTCCAAAGATATAGACACAACATTTTAACTTCACCCCATGATTTAAAAAGTTTATATAAATGTGGTTTTCAAAGAAATGAATAAAATAAGTACATAGTTTAATCCCATGATGAATATTTTATTGTTCCGTATACTTTTCTGGTTGTGAGAATGGCTGCATGTTGCCCACTTTATTTGTCTCTCTCTTTCCCTTCCAACCTCATCCCATTAATCCATTTTCTGTGCAGTACTACTGAATTGATCCCTTTGTTTTTCTATTCGTTTTTGAGGTTTGAATCATTGGCCACTCCTAAAACTTCTTTTAAAATTCCCTCTACATAATTTTATTCTTCATGTTACTATTCTCATCATTAAATTAAATTTCTGTTATTTTAATTGCTCCAATTTTTTTATTTCCTTTTGTTTTTCTGTTTACACTTCTTTAGAGCTTTGTGTGTATGGCCGGCATAGACTTGGGTTCAGCATCGCATTTTGTTCATCATCGCCTTCAACGCCCGGACCTTGAAGACGATGACAACCAACACGACCAAGACGACACCAACAACAACGTTAACGATCACGAAGGGCTTGACCTAGTTGCCACAAATCAAGGTCATCCCGGTGATATTGTCGCTCGCAGGCCAAGAGGAAGACCTCCCGGTTCAAAGAACAAGCCCAAGCCACCTGTTATCATCACCAGAGAGAGTGCAAACACGCTTAGGGCTCACATCCTTGAAGTCACCACTGGCTGTGATGTCTTTGACTCCGTCGCTACCTACGCAAGGAAGCGCCAAAGAGGGATCTGTGTCCTCAGTGGGAGTGGCACCGTCACCAATGTCACGCTCCGCCAGCCCGCCGCAGCCGGCGCCGTTGTCACGCTTCACGGAAGGTTCGAGATCCTCTCTTTGTCGGGATCATTCCTCCCACCTCCTGCTCCGCCGGGTGCCACCAGTTTGACCGTCTTTCTCGGCGGAGGACAGGGCCAGGTTGTGGGTGGAAACGTTGTTGGCCCCTTGGTGGCTTCTGGGCCTGTTATTGTCATTGCTTCATCTTTTACTAATGTAGCATACGAGAGGTTGCCTTTGGATGAAGAAGAATCTATGCAGATGCAACAGGGACAGTCATCCGGCGGTGGTGGTGGCGGTGGCGGTGGTAGCGGTGGTGGTGGTGGTGGAGTGAGTAATAACTCTTTTCCTGACCCTTCTTCAGGGCTTCCATTCTTCAATTTGCCCTTAAACATGCCTCAGTTACCTGTTGATGGTTGGGCTGGGAACTCCGGTGGAAGACAATCTTACTGATCCACCTTCTCTGGGGGCCACAAAGGTGAGAAGTTGAATTCATATCATATCATACATATATTTTGCATCCCTCTCTAAATTTCCTTCGAATTGTTTGTGAGGAAACTACTGATATATTTATCTGTTCAAGACTCTTTTGTTAATTTGGCTAGGTATGTTGTAAGAACTCAGTTTCTAGGAACAACTGTAAAACGTGTTTATCTTGGTTGTTGGAGTTGCTAGATTAGTGTCTGTTGTGCATTAACCTTGTTGAGATCAATAAATCATAGGCTCAAATCAATAACACAAATATATATATGTTTTGGATTACGATGTTCGGTTTTTGTTTTTTCATCAAACATGTTATATATGTAGTTCCTTGTTTCCATGATTTAGCATATCTCGGGAGGAACATGGTTTTGGGTAGTTTAACCCTAACATGTGAAAACATTATAACAAAAACTTGAAGCTGCATATACATAACCTTCTGGCTCATCAAATAATCAAGACAAATGGATCACTTATCTTGTTTTGTTGGTATTCTAGCTAGACAATAATTAATTAAGGGAATCCTAACATTATTGCTTTTGACCGAGTGAAGTTCAACATCTCTCTCTTATAATTAAGTATTTCCACCACAAACAAGTGGGGAAAAACTAATTATATATATGTTTTTCTTTGTTTCTGTTTCCATTATTTCATTCATTAGGCCGGTTGTTATAGAAGTCGTGTACGTGGAATAACCTTAATTAATGTCTTTCCAACATATGAAATCTAAAGCTTCTAACATTGATCCTTCTAAACTATCCATTTTAGGTTCGAATCAAGTTGGGAAAAAGAAAAGCAGATTAAAGAAAAAAACATCGAAGAGTGGGAGGAAAGGAAAGTGTGTGTGTGTGTGTGATAGATCTCTAAGTGTGTTATAAAATATTTTAGGAGTTACAAAAGTGTTTGGTTTGACATTATTATATATATAAAATTTTAAAACAAACCTTGTTAGAAGCTAAATAGATTCGTCTGCATTATATTTACCATTATCCAATGGTTCAAAGCGACAAAACCTGTGCAAGCAAATACTTTACGAAACTAAGAATATTTTCCAGGTTTTCCCGCAGTGGATGAACTACCTTTGATTGCTAGATTGAGCGTCTAACTCAATTCTTTCGTTTTATACGTGAAATTCCTGAAGATAGGATTTAACCTAATTCAGACTTGTCGTACCTAACAGATTATGTTAAAAGCAAAACAAGAACTCCATTACAAGGTTTTTGCTTCCATATTTTGCGAAACTTTTCTTATGGATATTACATGAGAATATTACGAAAAACATTAGTTATTCATAAATGTTCTGAAATTTTGGTTCATTATAATCATATAGGTATGAGGGGATCATTCCTGATTTGTTGTCAAGTTTTTTGAGTTTGAATACTTCGGTTGAGTTGTTCACATTTTCCCCTTCACCCCTCACATAAAACACAATTTTAATTTGGATTCTCTAAGCTAAAAATCTCTGCAATATATATTACATATATATACTTTCTGCATTGTAACTTAATAATGACAACAACATTTGACATCCTTTGAATATAATTTTTTTTGCTTGCTTGTTTCACTTGATCTGCTATCGTTTTCTTTGGTTGATTAGCCTAGCTTGCGTTTTCAGTTTTGTCTTTGATTTAAACACCGAATTAACCTCTCTTCTCTCCTTTCCTTGTTTGCATCACCCCTAATCCACACTGTCATTATCCTTGGTAGGTTCACACAACTTTCTCCTCACTTTTTTTGCTTCTTTTCCATTGTAAAATCATTCCCATATTTTCATGCATTCTCTCATAAACAATCATAATAAGGTTCTCTGATTTAGCAGTATCAGGTATCTTTTGTATCTTATTACCATAAACTTAATAAGATCACGTCTTGGAAAAGAATCAAATATTTGTGTAAATTTGAAACCCTACCCAAAATTTCGCTTCCAAAATCTGTGTATAAAAAAATTTGTAACATTCTATATGTACCATGTTGAATTCGAACTATATGCTAAAGGATTGAATAACTGAGTAACGATTTGGACATATGTGATAACTTGTTATTATGTAAAACTATATCATTTACTTAAGAAAACCACGTCAAATTAGAAGAGATTCCTTAAAAATAAAAACTATTTGGGATAGTGACTTTGATGCAAACATACGTGTATCATTTCCAAAATATTAGTAAGGAAAAACGCTCAAATATGCCATTGAATAAGGATTCAAATTCATAAGAGAAGTGGTAAAAGACGAAAAGAAGTTATAATTTGACAAAGAACCCAAGATTCAATCGTATATTTTACGTAGAATACTTTGGCCTCAATCGTAGGGAGGTAAAATTTCTTACAATCTTAAAAGGTTATGAAGAAATAATTAAGAGGGTGATAGGATACCATGGAGATTCTCCTAAATGATTTACAACAACAAAATTACAAATAAAAAACAAGGACATGAGTAATATATATCAACCCTAGGCTAACTAAAAGAAAATGTATACGATATATTAATGTTTGTGGATATCATAAAAGAGAGTCATCTATCCGAAATATAAATGATGTATATTTAAGGAAATAAGTATATTGTAATTTCCTAAATATGTTATTCATGACCATTTATTGCATTTCAATCAATCTCACATTTTTTTTATGGAGTTTTGTAATAGTTTTTAAATGTAAGAGTGAATTTCATACTACTCATCTAATCTACAAGACACATAATACAAATAAAGTATACAATTAAATTAACTGCATTATAACTTTTAATCTCAAAATAGAATAAATTTACAATTATCAAATAATAACGTTCAATCTTTAAAAATTAATCTCAAAATTATGCATGTCACCCCAAACTTGAAAAATAACTCATCAAGAAACATTACCCAAATCTTTAAGTAAAATAATTCATGAATTCATACACCTCACTCACAATTTTCATCCCAATTTATTTCATAATTCTCTTTTGGATAGTAGGTTTTGAGAGTGAGTTAAATAGGATCTCGAATTATTTTTTTTAGAAAACTAGATTAGATCCTTTACCGTATATATAAGCAACACAAATAACAGAAGTAATTTTATAATGGTTCACCTAGATTAGATTTAATTCTCTTTTAAACAAATTGTTCACGAGATTTCACTGATTAGATTAAATAAATAAATACACAAATTACTCATTGTATCTTAAGTACACAAACCATTTATGTTAAACTCTCTTAACCTCCCTTGAAATTAAGCCCTCACAACAAAAAGAATCAAAACAACTCTCAAAGATATAAATTAGTACTTTAAACAACTTTCTTAGGATTTTTTTTTTTTAAATATCTGTTGTTACGGCTTGTTTGTGTAAGATAAAAATTTCTTAAGGTTTTAGAATTATCGTGGTCAATCACTCCTTATGTGTTTTATTCGATTTATTATTTTCCAACCAAATTGGAATTTTTATTTTCATTTTCATCAATTTCCTGATAGGAAATGGTACAACAAATTCTAACCCTTTGTCTGCAACAAGGCTGCCAAAAATTTGGAGGACTAAATGGGTTTGGTCCATTTGTTCTTGTTGCTTCTAATTGGTGCCCAACAACAAGACTCGACCCATGATTGGTGGTTTAAAATTTGCAAATTTCTTCTAATAATAAGGCCCAAATCAAGGTAATTAAGAATAATTATCAGAAGTAAAATCATTTTTATTATAAATTTATGAATTGGTCACTAATATTAATTATAAATTTTTACTTAAAGACTAATGTAATGACTAATTTTTTTGTAGTCAAAACCTTAATAGCTGATAATGACTAATTGAAAAATCAAATCATAATAAAAATTATTTTAGTTACTAATAATTTTTAATTTATAAATTAGTATCAAAATTAGTGCATAATAATTTTGATATTACTAAAATAGAACATTATTTAAAATTTTTGTTGTAATGAATGTGAATGACTCAAATTATCACTTAATGTCATGGAATGTTAATTCTTTTAAAAACTACTAGACTACACCTTTAGAAGAAATAAAGAAATTTTGTAAGCTATCATAAATAAACCGTTAAACTTAATAAATAAAATTTGTACACACATAATACATGCCTTACATTTAGTGGTTACAAAATTCAAGTTATCATAAAGGATATTTCATCTCCAAATGTTGATTAATGGTGACTTGAATGATAACTGTGGAAATCTTTGTTGAAGTTGTCTTAAATTGGTTTGATGACCTATCCTATGACTCCATTTCTTCCTTTCAAAATTTATAAAATGTGTGTTGCTTAAATTTTAAAAGTTTTTTTTTTTTTTTTGTTTATATATGGCTTTCGATTTCAATTGCCTAAATACTTCATTATGAGGTAATATAAATTTTTATCCTTTTTATTCTCCTTGATCGTTATAATTTTATTTTTTCAAAACAATTTTCATTATTTTTTAATAGTTTATTTGATATTTGAAAAATATTTCTCATATTTTCAGGATATGTATTATTATATCATATCTTTAATTATATATATTTTTCTTTCATGCAATTTTATTTAATGGGTTAAGTATGTTTTTAGTCCCTAAACTTTAATCAAAAATTGGAATTCGTCCATATCCAAAACTTCAATACATTTTGGTCCTTAAACTTTAAAAATGAAAAAATATAATCATTTTAACTCAATTATGTTAAATTGTTTTGAGGTATTGAACGTATTTCTCAACAGATATTGAACTAAGAATGTGTTAAACAATGTAAATAACTCCAATACTAACATGAAAAACATGAAAAACATTCGATACGTCAAAAAAAAATTAACGTAATTGGATTAAAAAGACTATATTCATTTATTTTTAAAGTTTAGGGACCAAAATATATTGAAGTTGAAGTTTAAGACAAGGACGAATTCCAAATTTTTATCAAAGTTTGGGGCCTAAAAACATACTTAACCATATATCAAGTTATTTGATATTTTTATTTTTTAATATTTTTTTATTATGTATATAAAATGTTTTGATGATTTTTACATAATTATTTATAGTTTCTAATTTATTCTTATAAATACTTTATTATTACAATTACATAAATATATTTCATTTAGTATAATAATTTAGTATTATTATTATAAATATTATTCGCATATTCAATATTCATTAAAGTATAATATAATAATTTAATATTATTATTATAAATCTTATTCGCATCCTGTAATATACATTAAAGTTAAAAAATATGAAAATATTAACATTTTATCATAAATTTATTACACACACACACAGACAAAAGTTTTATCTTATCATGAAACAGGTTGAATAATAAAATACTCGTAGTCACATGTGTTTGGATAATGAATATATGTGTTTGTAATTTCTCTAAGTTTACAGTTCGTTATGATCCTTTTTAATGGAAATATTAGTATTAAAATTTTAAAATTTGAGTCTAATAAAAGATTCTAAGCGGAATATATTAATGTCATTAAATTTAATAGTTTGAATCTTAAAAATAATTTAAAACAAAAAAATGTCTTTTGCTTTAAAATATTTTTTCACTGACAAATAAATAGTAAGTTAATTATTAAAACACAGGATACAATATTTTCACATGGGAATAAATTGAAAAAATAATTGAAATGTGATAAATAAATAAATAAGTGAATTAAATGCCTAGCTACCATATACAACCTTCTACATTGTCATTAATTGTATGTTTGCATTGTGCAGGTAGTGTAATTCAATGGTCCACTATGCATTTTAGCTTTCTATTTTAGTTTTATCAATCACCTATAACGTTATACAACACATACTTTGCATATTTATGTTTATTTGTCAGGAAAAATTAAAATATACGGTTTAATTAAATTTTAAATTATCATAAACAGGAATCTAAACTTTTAAAATGTTTTATTAACAGTATTCTTTAACAATTACCGCTATATATAAATTTAAAATAGTCTTTTCTAATTATAATTATAAATAGGAGTTTAAACTTTTTAAAATCTTTATCAAAATCTAAGATATGCTTTATTAAACTATAAGTTATTCACATTAAATAATAAACTTCATGAGTTCTTTCTCAGGGATTATACACATTTTTTTTGGTTATTATGTAAACCAAGAAAACATAGTCTCGAGACTGTTATGAACTATACATATCTCGTTTGTTCTATTTCACTTTTTGTGTATTGTAGGTTGGTTGGGGAAGGTGTGACCTAGGTGGCTAATCTTAAGATTTCTGTCTAGTTTGATATTGAGAAGACATAAGTCTTGCATTGAAACTCCAGTCTTGTTCTGCTGATTTATCGTAGTATTACAATAGGTTGTTAGCGTCTACTCAAACTCTATTTTCTTATCAAGAATGTTGCTTAGATGTTGTTTGAAAACCCTTGTGATATACTTTTTGTGTCTATGTCTAGGGAAATCTTAACTTACGTGAAAGTTTTATTGTTGTCTTTGAGAAGTTTTGAAAATACATTGCATATTTCTTTCATCATTTTGTAAATGGACTAGAACACCCCTCAAATGCTCTATTATTAATTTAAATTAATTATTCGTTGATACAAAAATTAAATAATAAAACTTAAATTCGTGAATTTTTATTATTTTAAATCATTATAAATTTTTGGCAGAAATGATAAACTTTACAAATATTACAAATTAAATTGTTTTAAATTGTTATGATTTTAAAAAGAAAAACATAAATGCTTTTCTGAAATTGGAATTAAATAACTAAAACACTCACTCCTTTTAATTATTTAATAGCTGTTTCAATTGACTTCCTGAAATTTTAAAACTTGCATATAGTTTTCGTTTTTAAGTTGATAATAGTTTAAGTAAAATTAGTAATCATGAATAGTTATTTTAAATAATAATCTTAGAACTCGATTTATATATCAAATAATTTTAATTAAATATATAAATTTATTTATTTATTTAGTCTTATATGTCGGTGGAAGATCTAATAGTTTTTCTGGTAGGACAGAATAAGAACTATAAATAATATTGTCTCGTATTCTCCAAACCAAACTAATAAAGATGGCAGGTCTCTGTAATTAATACTACACTGTCACTTTATTGGGTAGTTCTGCAAAACCTCTGCATATGCAATTTGTGGTTTAATTTATTTCATTAAAAAGTTATGTTATTTAAACATAAAAGTTAAATGTATGGTTGGATTTAGTTTAGTTTTGATTCAATATAAATTTCGAAATAAACTAAATCGATGCTTTATATAGTTTAAATTTAACAGTTTGTATTGTCATACAATTATTAAATATTTTCATAAAAAATAATAAATATTTTAAAATAAAATATTGCCGTGATTTTTTTTATAATTATTGTCATATTTATATTTTAAAATTTAAAATACAAATTTATCATATATTGAGAAATATGCACATATATAATTACAACACAATTAGACATTAAAATAATATTCGAAAAAATATATGTAAGTTATTACAGTGAATTAGTTCTAAATATATAATATTACATTTAAATAGAATAAGCAGTTTAAATTTGAAGCAAATGTTAAGAAAAATATTTTCTAAAAAAAATTTACTTTTAGTATTTTAAAGAGTAGTTGACATGTGACATCTAAAAAATAGTATTTTAAATAATGTCTGACATGAAGTTGACCCTTCATGAAATCTCTTGAGAAGTAGAACTTAACAGAGGGTAATATTATTTTGACCTCTTGGACTTCACAACTATTTTAGATGTATTAGTCGTTAAAAGAAAAAGTTAATTTTTATATTTGTTAAAAGGAAAAAAATTAAAAGGTAAAATAATGGTATAAAGTGTGTATAAAAATTTGTTAGATATCAAAATAATACTGTCAATTTAATATATATACAAGCCCTGTAATTAATCTACTAAAGTTGGTTAATGTTAACCACACTATGGGGTTGATAGTTCTTTCAAACATTTCTTTCTTTTTAAACTCTTCAAAATTATATATATTAAATTACATTTAGCTTCTTTATTTTATTTTAAAATTTTTATTTTTTTTAAAATTTTCAGTATCAAATCTAAAATTTACATTTTCAGATTTTACAAAAAATTCCTAAACATTTAATTATATTTTCTTACAAAGGTTAGTTATCATGTTGAAGAAATTGTTAAAATTTTTGCTGACTAATTATTTTATAATTAATAAAATAAAAATTAATGATGAAGCGATGTTTAACAATAAATTGACATATTAATTAAAAGGAAAATTACTTTATAATTAAGTTTTGTTGATAAATTTTAGATAATACATATGTAACAACATTAAATGTTTGATGTGACTTAAAAAAAAAGTTGGAGATATATTAAAAAACAAACCTTCGTAAAAAAAGAGTTTATCAAACTATGATAGTCCTAATAAAAAAAATATAAATTAACTAAGTTTTTTATTCTAAACTTTTACAAATTATCTATTTAGATAAAAAAATTATTTTATTACTTTATTTTGATTAAAAAATAAAAGATTAATTTATTTTAATTTTATTTATAAAACAATTTTCAAAAGATAAAAGGTAATTTTCCAAAATATAAAGATAACCTAACCATTATATTAATTTAACCAGAACATTTCTACACTCCGAGAGAGTGTAAAATAGGTGTAGCCTTCATGGACTTATCAGTTCTCGTTATAAATAGACACTCTCAATCTACTCCACCTTCACAAGACAAGAAGAAGGAAAGAGAAATAGTTGAGAAGAAAAAGCATAGCGAGCATGGTGCACTGTTTGGTGTTAGCATATCCAGCACAAGGCCACATTAACCCCATGCTTCACTTCTCCAACATCTTGCACCAACAAGGTGTCAAAGTCACCTTCGTCACAACCATTTCCTTCTGCAACAACAACTTCCACAACCTACCCTCTTCTCTTTCACTCCAAACCATTTCTGATGGGTTTGACAATGGAGGGATCCACGAAGCAGGAAGCTACAGAACCTACCTCCAACGTTTCTGGCAAGTGGGGCCAAACACTCTCGCCGACCTTCTTCACAAACTTCACAGAGAAGGTGACCCTGTTCATTGTGTCATTTATGATTCACTCTTCCCTTGGCCTCTCGAGGTTGCAAAGAGGTTTCAGATTGCAGGGGCTTCTTTTCTCACTCAAAACATGTTTGTTAATACCATATACTACCATGTCCAACATGGGAACCTGCAACTTCCCATCACACAAAATCAGATTTCTCTTCCTCCGTTGCCTGAACTTCAACGTCACGACATGCCCTCCTTCTTCTTCCCTACTGATGCCGATAATCCAGCGTTGCTTGATTTGTTAGTGGGTCAGTTTTCAACCGTCGACGAAGCTGATTGGATCCTCTGCAATTCATTCTACGACGCGGAAAAAGAGGTAAGCAAATTCTCTCGGTCTCAGATATGCCTCAGGCATGATATGAAGTTTTTTTTTTTTTTTCTGACGTAGGCAAATATTCCTCCATAATTATAAAAATGGACAAATTTAAAAAAAAATTCGAAAATAGGCAAATCATGCCGAACGATTTCACATGAAGAAATCGTGTGCCTCCTGACCAATATATGAAAACGAGGATATCAAAACAATTTTCAACTTGAAATCGTATTGGGGTCATATGATTTTATTGTGATCGATTACGTCCCTTCATAATTGATTACAATAAAAATTGTTTCATCCCCATACGATTTTAAGTTAAAAATCGTTTTGGCTTTCACGATTTCAGAGTTGACCATTTAAATTTGGAAAATCGTTTTAGGGAAACAAGATTCCTTCATAATGAAATCCCAATTTTGAATTTTTTAAAAAATTTGTCCATTTCTGTAATTAAGAAGGCATATTTGCCTGCGTTAGGAAAAAAACTTGATATGAATATGTCTCCGCATGATGGAGTGTTGTAAGTGCTCGATTAAAGATAATGTCAATTCACAGTGTATAAATAGTGCATACTTTATAAATATTGTTTTTGGAGTTGACTTAAGTTTAAAGTTCACTTCTTAACTATTACTTAATGTGTGTGGATGAGATCATTTAGAAGAATAATTATATTATTTAAAGAATTTAAAATTTTTTACACTAAAATTAATTGTTTGGATAAAATAACTAGAAACTAATTGAAGTTTTCAAATGAACAAAATAGAAGAATTTTAAATACTTAAAGATATAAAGGTTTTGAAATTTCACTTAACTCTGCCTCCACTCTCAAAGGTAGTGTTGGGTTATATATGGGTTATAGTTATAGTCATTGAGAGATTGTGGTTTCATATGGTTATATGACATAAGTCTTACACATATAAGACCTTTGAAATCACTTTTACACCAAAATCTTAAGGAAATGGGTCTTTATTCTTATATAATGTTTAACTTTGTTTATTCTATCCAATTTGGGACTTTGACTCAGACTTGGACTATTCCCAACAATCTCCCCTCAATGGTGAGTTCCTTGTTTTTTTTTTTTCTTTTTCATATGGTATATCTCCCTTTAGGTGTATGAGTGATCCCCTTTTTTGATTATTGTTATGCAGTTAGTCACTTTGATGATCCCTTTTTAGTATGGTTATGGTTATGCGGTTAGTTACTCTGAACCATCAGCTCTGATACCACTGTTGGGTTTATATATTTTTTCATGTAACTCAACAGGTAGAGCCAAGTTGGTTTAAACTGAAGACTCGATTGAGTCAACTTGGACTCAACTTTGTCGAGTTAACACGAATCAAAGACTGAATAAAATAAATTTGAATTGAAAATCAAACTAATTTGGTCTAAATTGAAGTTCGAGACATCAATCTAAACTAAAAATGAAAATGTGTCTACAAACTCTTTCGTTTTTTGGAAAATTGCCTTTTTGACAACTTAACAAAATTTCTAAAATCGAAATTAAAGTCTATTAACTTTTTATTTTTTAATTGAAATAAAGTAATAAAATAATATTTTTTTACCTAAATAAGAAAATCTGTGAAAACCTTGTTAAAAACACTCTGTTAACCTATCATAGCTCTTCTTTTTATATAGCTCTTCTTTTTATATGTACTAATTGAAAAGAAATTGCTTGTAGGTAATTGATTGGGCGAAGAAGATATGGTCCAATTTTAGAACCATAGGGCCATGCATAACATCCATGTTATTAAACAAGCCAGTAGTTGCAGACGATGAAGACGAAGAATGCATGGAATGGTTAAATGGTAAACCAAAAGAATCCGTTGTTTATGTTTCTTTCGGGTCCATGGCAGAGCTGGAGGAAGAACAAGTAAAGGAAATAGCTTATGGTCTGAGAGATAGTGAAAGGTACTTCGTGTGGACGATGAGGGCCTCAGTAGAAAATAAGCTTCCAAAAGATTTTGAGAAGAGATCAGAGAAGGGTATAGTTGTAGGGTGGTGCTCCCAGATAAAGGTCCTAGGTCACGAGGCTGTAGGGTGTTTTGTGACGCATTGTGGTTGGAACTCCACATTGGAAGGTTTGAGTATAGGAGTTCCAATGGTGGCAGTGCCATGTTGGTCTGAACAATACACAAATGCTAAGTTAGTTGCAGACATGTGGAAGATCGGAATCAGAGCTAAAGCTGATGAGAAAAAGATTGTGAGAAGAGAAGTGCTGAAAGATTGCATAATGGAAGTAATGAAGAGTGAGAGAGGCAAAGAGGTGAAAAGCAATGTCATGGAGTTGAAGGCTTTGGCCGAACATGCTGTGAGTGAGAAAGGAACATCTCATGAAAACACTGTTGAATTTCTGAATAGCTTAGCTGCTTCAACTCAGAAGATGCGTGCATGAGTTATGTTGATTGTGGGGTTGAAGAAAATGGCACCTTCAAAATTAAATAAAAGAATTCTATTATTGTGTGTTTGTACAAGGTAATTCTGTAAGAAATTCAAATGTTTAATGGTTGAATGGTTTGTAATTCAGTTCTTTTTTTTATTCCCTTAAGATCTTTTGTTTGCATAGTGTAATTCAAGTATTTTATATTTTACTTTTTTTTTATTTAGATAAAATAGTTAAATTCCTTTTTAAGATGAAATTTTACTTACAATTTTAAAATTAAACTTTACAGTAAAACATTATCCGAATTTTAATATTTAAATGATTTTCAATTTTTTTTCCTGTAAGAGAAAATAATTAGTTCTTAAATTTTAATTTTCTCTTAAGTGAATTTTAAATTTTATTATTTTAGTTATTTAAAATAATTTCCGAAAATTCTTAAATTTAATCTTCTTTTTATTTTTTTAATTAAAGTAACTCATTTAACAATAAAAGTAATAACAGGAAAAATCCCTAAACTTAAATTTGAAGTTATACTTTGAATTAAAATATAAAATAGGACGTATGTTCATAGTTGAGTATGAAAATAATAACAGGAAAAATTATTTTTTGACAAATTTTTTTTGGTAAATTTAACAAAGTTTCCATAAATAAAATTAAATAGATTATTATTATTTTAATTAAAATAAAATAATAAAATAATACTTTCTTTTTTTACTTAAAGTGATATTTTGTCAAAATTTGTAAAAAAATTGTTTGTCAAACTATCATTTTTGATAATAACAAATACCCATACAACGTCAAGTATTAAATCAGATAAATTTAGAATTAAAATTATAAAATATAATTAAAAAAAGTTAAATATTCAGTATACACCGTATTACCACAAGATAAGATATGAACAACTATATAAAATAATCAGATAATTTAAAAACAGTCTCATAAATTGTTTGAACTAATTGTAAAATTTGTTCATCACAATGCAAAATATAAATAGCCTACAACTATTAATAATGATTATTTATTTACGTTATTAATTATATAATGGATTAGGTTACTAAATTGTCATTTATTTTTCATCATGTCGGTGAGGAATATTTAGTCATTTGATTTGTTTCCAATATATTGGCAAGCTACAAAATTCCTAATCCAATGAATGAATGTCATTCTTTATTTTTTAATTTAAGCTTATACGAATGGATAACAATTATGTCAAGTTAAGACAAATTTTTTAGATACACTTTCATAATGGTACATTCAGGAAAAACAATCCTCCTTATTAAAGGTATTATATTGTTGATTATTTGATTTCGAAGTTTCCATTATATGATATTAAATTTATAAATGTCATCAAATTCGTTACAGTAAAAGTGACTTTCAGTTCAACCGAAGAGTTGTCGTGTTATTTTAATGGAAAATTATATTTTAATTATTATTTTTTATTATTTTCATCCTTTATTGTTTTTGTGATTTAGTGTGAATTATTGATTGGGTTAAATATGTTTTTATCCGTTAATTTACAGCGAATTTTGAAATTAGTCACTTTTGAAACTTTGGACTAATTTAGTCATTTATTTTTCGAAATACGTGAATTTAGTCTTTTTAATCAAATTTGGTTGAGTTTATTTGACAATTTCAAGTATGTTTCATAATAGTATTTGACTTTAACATTAAAGCAAAAATATGTCAAACAGTATAAACAACTCAAATCTAATTTTGCAATGTGTACGGAACATCAAATAAACTCAACACAATTTGATTAAAATGTTTAAATTCATATATTTTGAGAGATGAAAGATTAAATTGGTCAAAATTTTTGAAATTAACTAATTCTAAAATTTACTGAAAATTAAAATATCAAAATGTTATTTAATCCTTAATTTTTTTTTAATAATAAAAAGAACAATAATACGTTAATAAATGACTTGTGCTATATCACTTCGGAGAATATAAATGGAAGTTAAAAAATAGTATTCATAGTATATTGTTTCTTTTAATTAGTATCTCTCACATCATGCATGAAGAGTAGTAAGATATTGGTGAAAAAGTGAGATACAATTTTATACATTAGTGTCTCTTTCGTCCTTGTAAGAGGAAGTGGACGTAAAGTAATTCTTATATTACTTCATTTTCCACAATTATACAAGGAAGCCCCATATATTTGCAGTTAGACATGTCATTAAACTTTTGTACACTAAAAGAAAAAGATTTATTGGGGGACAACATTTATCAACAATTATAAAAAATTGTAGTAAATTAAAATTGTTGAAAAATTTAAAATTCATCAATAAAAGTTATATGTATTTGCTTCTACTAATGTTTGTCAAAAGATTAGTTATATAGCAATATGTTAATTATTTATTTAAAAAAACTAATTTTGTATCAAATTATATTCGATTAGTTTTAAAAGTTATTAAACTCTTACATTCATAAACAATAAAAGTAGACATCCAAAATCAACAAAAAATATTATGTATAAATGGATTATTATTCACCAAATTAGTTATTAATCATACAACAATAAAGGAAAGGAAAGCCAACAACCTAATGAAATCTGAAATAACATGGAGAGAGGGAACTTGGAATTGCAAGGAGTTTACGAAATCTTAGACCAACACAACATAGATTCAAAAGTCCAACAACATCACTTTAAACTCAACGGTGTCAAATGGACGTCACGTGTTTCTCGGCTCTCAACATATCATTTTAAATCAAAAGGATCAAACATTTATAATATGAGAACTACAAACATGTAGTTTTTATAATTTATTTTATATATTTATTATAATAAAATAAAAGTGAATTAATTTGATTTATTCTTTTAATCAAAATATTTAATTAACTATTTTAATATTTTATAAAAATAATAATTGATACGTAACAATAACAAATAAGTTAAACACATTAATTATTAAAATATTAAAAAATTTAATTTGTGAACCTATATCATTAAAATTAGTAAATAATTTTAATAAAAAATAGTCAAAATACTATAAAACATCTTCTGTAGCAATAGCAACTAAAGGAACTGTTTTCATTACCATCATTGCTTAGAAATATCGGGTGGACCTCCTCCTTTCAAATTTATGGCACACATTGCACCATTCACCAGTTCTACTATTCTATTTTTTAATAAATATTTTCTTAACGAATCAAATAATTTATATATATTAATATTTCATATACATGTCTGATTAAAAATATTTTCATCTGGTCACAATTGATTTCGTAATAGTGCTGTCTGTTTAACGTGAAATTATTTTTATCTTTTATGCTATTTATATTTTTATTTGATTACAAACTACTACATATAATAATTTTGTTAATCTATAATGGTCTTAAAATTTATATTTAAACTCTAATTTTTATTATCAAATATTTGTAATTAGTTTGTGAATTACTGATTTAGACGTTGAATTCATTAAATTAGAAAATAATGTTTCTTAACAAACACATTATTATTGTTTCAAAAACAACAACTACCAAAAACAAAGGGGAGTAGAAGAACTGATTCATCCCTGTTCAAGGTGGAGTAAAACATCAAAATACTAAAAAAAATACAATGGATTTGAATTCTTCTCCGTCCAACAACACAATTGCTGTGAATGGAACAATCCCAGTTGCTTCCACCTTCGCCAGCGCCACCGCGCCTATGGAGAATCCTCTGCCGGCGAAGGGTTCAGGGGATCGGAAACCCATTGCTCTGTGGCCGGGGATGTACCATTCTCCGGTGACCACGGCTCTGTGGGAGGCGCGGGGCCAGATTTTCGAGAGGCTTCTTGACCCTCCGAGGGACGCTCCTCCCCAGAGTGAATTGCTCACCAGAACTCCCTCGCAGAGCAGGACCAGCATCTTGTACAATTTCTCCTCTGATTTTGTGCTCAGAGAGCAATATAGGGATCCCTGGAATGAGGTTCGAATTGGGAAGTTGCTTGAAGATCTTGATGCCCTGGCTGGAACTATTTCTGTCAAGGTGCACTCTTAAAGTTTCAATTTTTCCTTGTGCTGTTGGGATATTAAAGGGGTTCATGGGGTTTTGGTATTTGGGTATTCCTTTTTAGTTATTTTCAGCTGTGTTTACTGAATTTGTTAGGTTTTATGGAAAGATTTTAACTCTCGTGTACACCCTGAAAAGCTTTTACACAGAAAACCAGACAAAATTCATGATTGAAATAAACTTATATCATCTATAATTGAAATTGAACGATAGTAAAAAAAAAAAAACTTTCGAGTCACATAGCGTTTTAATTAAATTCTTGTAAGAATTGGGTATCTGGGTAATGTTTGTAATATGATTTGGTCATTGAGTGTGGTGTAAATTGGTAAAAATGGTGATAATAAGGCAGAACTTTTTAAGTTCAAACTAGGTTGAACTTTGATGATTGGCATTTGGGGTGAATGACTTGTTTGTTTTGTGGTAGTAGGTCAAATGTAGTTTGATTCTTGTTTGTATTCGAGAAGACCGGAAGTTTTCACATGAACGTTCATTTTAATTTGGAAATCCGAACCAACATTTATACGTAGTTAGTAGACTTTGGCGTGTGGTCTAGTTTGCTTGTTATTTGGAGCAAAATATTTACATTGTAAATTGTAATGAAGATTCCATTTAATGTACCTATTTTTTGACTGTGTTGTTTGATGTTTGATTGTGGAATAGCACTGCTCTGATGAAGCTAGCACAACAAGGCCACTTATAGTTGTCACTGCTTCTGTCGACAAGATTGTACTAAAGAAACCAATTAGTGTTAACGTTGATCTTAAAATAGTTGGTTCTGTTATATGGGTTGGACACTCCTCAATAGAAATTCAACTGGAGGTTACTCAGTCCAATGAAGGTACATATCTTTAGGATCATGAGGCTATGAAAATAAAGTTATTGATGGTTAATCCATAACAGTGTACACCATGTTGCATAGACCTTAAATTTCTCATCGTATCTTCCACATAACAATTATACAAACCTTCATGATAGAATCGCATTTTCATTCTTTTGAATTTCCTCCAATACTCGTTATTTTCTTTTATATTTCAACCAAACTTCTCCAAAACTTATGCATCACCATAATGTGTGCAGAGGGCAAAGATTCAGACTCAGTAGCACTGACAGCCAACTTCATATTTGTTGCCCGAGACTCTAAAACTGGGAAAGCTGCTCCAGTGAATCGACTTTCGCCAGAAACTGCTCAGGAAAAAGTTCTTTTTGAACAAGCTGAAGCAAGAAGTAATTTGAGAAAAAGGAAAAGAGGAGGAGAAAAGAAAGAGTTTGAGAATGGGGAGAAAAATAGACTTAAGGCCCTTTTGGCTGAAGGAAGAATCTTTTGTGACATGCCAGCTTTAGCTGACAGGGACAGTATTCTTCTAAAGGATACCAGTCTTGAGAATGCTCTGATATGCCAACCACAGCAAAGGAACATCCATGGTCGAATATTTGGAGGTTTCTTGATGCATCGTGCATTTGAATTGGCTTTCTCAACAGCATATGCCTTTGCTGGATTAGTTCCTTACTTTCTAGAAGTTGACCATGTTGATTTCCTAAGACCTGTGAGTGTTTCATCCATCCTTTTACAAATTTCAAAATCTGACTGTTAACATGATTCTGTTTTTTATACACAGTTGGCACAATCTTTGACATTTCTATAACCAATTGTCACAGGAGTTTCAAATTGTTTGAATTGACATCCAAAATCTAGATTCTAGAGTAATTATGTTCTGAGTTTGTGGAAGTGAGTGATGGGAAGGGAAGTATTACAGTTTTACAACAGTGTTTTTCGGGGTGACATAGAACCTTTAATTTGTGATATTTTGAGTAGTTCTATTCTAGGACCTTACATCTGCTATACTATTTTCCATGCATTCTATTCTTCTATGTGATAAAAGGAACCCTTGAACAGGTTGATGTAGGGGACTTTTTGCGTCTCAAATCTTGTGTTCTGTACACGGAGGTTCATGATCCAGATCAGCCACTTATCAATGTTGAAGTTGTTGCTCATGTTACACGGCCTGAGTTGCGTTCTAGTGAGGTTAGCCTCTACTAAAATGCACTGTATACAACGCACAATCATTATCACTTGCACTTTTTCTTCTTGAACTTCAAAGATATCAAAGATTGTAATCATCATTGTCCGTTCTGTTCTTTTTATGTGGTTACAGGTATCAAATACTTTCTATTTCAGTTTCACAGTACGTCCAGAAGCAAAGGTGACAAAAAATGGATTTAAACTTCGAAATGTGGTGCCGGCGACGGAGGAGGAAGCACGCCGTATATTAGAGCGCATAGATGCTGACAACTTGAATGAATTCTTCAGAACATAAGAAGAAAAACAACAATTAGCAAATAAAGTATTCGAGTTATCCACCCTAGTTATGTGAGCAGAGAAATGAAAAGATTAGCTTTTATACAATAAGTTTTTCTGCCCCCATGTTAGAGGGCACTGGTGTGCCTTTTATGTCTAGCATCACATGATTTCTTAGAAGGGAATTGGTGTTAGACAAGTATATGAATCTGAATTCTGTAGGCACCTGTTGTGCAAGTAGTATGAGGAAAACATTGTTAGTTAAGTTAATGAAAGAAATTGTAGAATGAGTTGTGTACAATCAATGATGGCTATAGTCATTTGTTATGCATATGAAGCAAATTATATTATTACTTCTTAGAAGTCTCATTGTATCTTCTTCCACATAACATAACAGTTATACAAACGCTTGTTGCTTTGTTGGAGAGGAATGTCATTGCAATCAGGAAGGAGTAGTGTTTTCAAAGTGTTTGTGATTGAATGTATTATGAGGGTACTATTAGGGGTCTTCATTGAGTGGTGTTGCTTGATGATACAATTTGATTCAATTCAACTTAATTAGATCGAGTTAGGTGTTATGTCTGATTGATTTAAATACAAATCTAATTAATCCAACTCACTTAAAAGTGGGTTGGATTGGATTGAATGTAACCAAAAAAATATAGAAACCTAATTTAATTTAACTCTATATTTTTTTAGTGGGATGGGTAATATAATTTAATTTAAAAGTGAAGAAAGTATTCAAACTCCACCATTCTATTCCAATTGTCCTGAGCGACAACAATTATAAAGGGCACAGAATTGGTCATTTCGAAATCAATTGAATTTGCTTGGATTTTAATAAAAAAAAAATCATATATTGATTAGGATATAAATAATATCTCATTTTTTAAATCGGGTAGAGGAATAGAGATGGATACACATTCACTTTGTAGTTATATCCATTCTTATCTCCAATTATTAAAACACTCAGTAACATACAAATTATGTTTAATTATTTTGTTGGTTTCAATTGAAAATTTCTTACTTTGCTACAATTTTTTATATTCTTTTCCTCTATTATTTAACTTATTTGATATCTACTAACTTCACTCATATTTTTTCAAGATATTTTTTCTCTCATTATAACTTTAATTACATTTTTTACTTTTTGTGTTATTTTAAAAAACATAAACATCAATTTTATTAAATTAAATCGTTTTTAGAACATAAATTTTATCGTTTCTATTTTTTAATATTTATATTTGTTGTTTAGTTCGTTATAGGAGAATTTTTAACTAATAATCTAAGTTTTCAATATATAATTGTTATGTAGTACTTTGTGTTAATATTTTTATATATATATATATATATATATATATATATATATATATATATATATTTGTTCCTTAAAATTTGACATTAAAAAGAATGTGTATCTTTTAATATTGAATTATTGATAATATCATTTCCTTTTTTTATTGTGATTTTTTTTGGGACAATATCAGAGCTAGTTGAGGTATGTACAGGTAAATGTTTGTTACTCGACAAAAACAAATATAATTAACCTCGTGTCTTAAGAGAATTGGTTATATTTAAATACAACAAGTCTAAACTTCATGTTAAACCAGTGGAGTTATACCTAATATAAGCATAACATTATCTTATACGAATTAAGATGGTAAACATATAGTTTTATCTATCAAGATTCAATGTAATAAAAACACAGTCCCAATTTCAAGTTATACTTAATATAAGCATAGTTATATTAATTCTTTTTACTTGTTCCTTTTTTTCTGGATATATTTAATAATGATTTTGTCATCATTATAGTAGTATAGATAGTCTTTAACCACTTCCAAAAAATATTAAAAATTTAATTGGCCAAATTTAAATAGGAGTGATATAATCTGATTTGCTACATCGAATATCAATTCAAAGAAAATGTATATACAAAACACTTTAAGTTCTCTGAAAATTCTCTTTTCTTGGAAATAATTGGAAAGGTTTATACATGTTTACTACAACCCTCTTTGTTACATATCCAGGCTTTCTCCCCCCAAAGAAAATCTTTTACCACATATATTATAAATAATCTACATAAACTGAAGTCTGTTACAAGGATTTTTACAATTTGACAAGAAAAAATAAATTACAACAGTTTTGGCCAGATCTATAAAAAAATCACCTGGTTCCAGGTTTTAGGAGAAGATGCAGCCAAAAAGTGAGTTTAGTGAGTGATGTAGCTAAGGTGATGGAGTCTCATCATCATCTGAAGAGGTATTATTATTATATTGATGCTTCTCATGTAATCCAGGAAGAGGTTGTGGAAGCATTGGATTAACTGGCACAGGGAATTTATGAGCTGAACTAACCATGGTTCTCTCATTTATCATTCCAACTTCTTTGCAGACACGGTCAAGAACTGCTAGAAAGTCTCTTACAACCATGAAGAGCCTGAATGGATGAGCTTCTTCTTTTGACAAGTTCCCATGAAAATACTCTGTAATCTCCTTCACAAGGGAGGAAGCAACGTTTTCTTGGACTTGAATTTTTGGAATTTCCTCCTCAGCCATTCTGATGAATTTGTTCACTGATTCTGTAAAATTCTGACTGCTTTCATCTGATCCCATGGTTTGGTTTAACTGCACAACCTCTGCTATGTTTGCAATTCCTCTGGAAAGTTTTAACACATCACTGCTGAGAACTTCGGAATCCATAGTAGCAGCCTTCTTCACATTTGATAGCTCTGAACTCAGGCTTGATACTACTTGTAGACCAAGCCTCCTACACTTGGCATCTTCGTTCAATGTATTAGAGCTTGGAGTTTGATTAGTGTCAAAGAGACGTGCACCTTCTGTTCGAATAATTTCTTGTACAACGAAATGCAGTAGAGTGGTTTTGCCATCTGCGGCTTTGACATCAGCCAGCTTGAGGAGAGTGTCAAGTTTGAATGCCTCTGCATCCCCACGGTTGGTCCCCACGTTCATGCGGTTCCCGGTTTTAAGTACAGCCTCCAACAGCTTCAAGAACATTCTGGAATGTCGCAGCTCTTCACAGGCAGCCTGCAAAAACACCGATCAGAAGATGAAGACCATAACATCCAATGTAAACTTTCTGAGTTTCTACCAACAATGATGTCCTAAGATACTCCTGAAGAAATGAATAATCAGTGTGAGATTGTTTACCTCTAGTGTTTGAAAGGATGTCCTAAGATACTCCACTTCAGACTCAAAACTAGCTATGAAAAGCATTGCTTCAATCCTTTTAAATGCGAAAGGTACATCAAGCACTGCCTTCAAAAATTTCTCAGCCAGACCAAGCTTGGTTGGTGAGTCATCTTTATGTTCTCTCAACTTGCGTTCTTCTTCCTTGCTTGGTGCCATTCTTAATAAGCTTTCCAGTAATTCTGTTCCAAGTGTATCAGTGGTACCTGTAGAGAGATGCATTGAATTAGCTGCATCATCAGTACACAAGTACATACTTGAAAGTGGTTATTTATCAGAATTATGTTCAATTAAGCAAGCTAATCCTTCTGTTGTCTATTTTTATCATTATGAATTGATTCAAAGTTTCTCTGGTATTAGGAAAAGGGGGCTGGCAAATGTTCTTGATAATGAATTCACTACTGAAATTATTCTCTTCAGGGCTAGTTTAATGGGTCCAATATATCGATCAATATCTATCGGCCTACCAAAAAAAACTACAGAAAACTATGTATTAACTGAAGGTGGGAATGAGAAAATATACCTTCTAAAAGTGCTTCACACACTTCTTCTACAGTGACGTTAAGCGCTTTCAGCAAGATACAAATATTTTGAGACTTTTTAGGATCGAGTACTCTTTCCTCCTGATTTGGCGGGTGAGAAATAGAGTTTGTAGTTGCATCCTTGGCCTTGGGGTTTGGTGTGTTCACTACAAACAACGTTTCAATCATTTTCTCATTCAATCTGCAGCCAACCCAATTCAATGTTACTCAATTCAAGAACACCAATTGCAACATAAACAACATTTATCAACCACTAAATGCCATCCACACAACCAGGTAAGGGAATTAAGAAATTTTATAGCAAGGCAGCATCTTGAAATCTTCACATCCAATTTGGGTAAATAGAAAACCGAAATCTAAAACTATAATAAGGCTAAAACTCTAACAAACTTTAGAGTTAGAATCTTACTTAAACGAACTGGACTTCATCTGATCCCACACCATTTCACGTTCAGAGCTTGTTCTCACTTTGTCCCAATGCAGGGGCTTCAATTTTGGTTTACCAGTCTCTTCAATTTCCCTCAAGCTCGCCGGCAACTCAACGTTGGTTGCTTGGTTTTGCAACACAAAAGGCCTCGAAGGAGGCACCAATTCCGGTGGCCTTGACACGGGTTGACCAACCGGTGTTGACGGCCCCGGCGCTGGAACTCCCCATTGCTTCCTCTGCCGTGGCAACGGTGGTGGTGGTGGCGGAGCAGGGCCTGGAATCTCCCAGTGCTTCCTCTGGGGCAAAGGTGGAGGAGCTGGAACGGTTCCAATTTCATCAAACGGTGTTGTTATTGGCATTGACAGTGCTGGAATGCTCCAGTGTTTTCTCTGCGAACCGAAAGAACCGGTTCCCAATTCACTGAAAATTCCTCTTTCCGTTTCCGGCGATGAAAGTAGGGCGGGTGATAAAGGCACCGATGACAAGCCAGGTAACATTAGTCCGTCGGAGACACTCGACATTCTCGGAGACTGGTCGAAAGTATGGTGACGTGTCACCTTCTCCGGCGAAGAGGGAAGAGAAAAGGCGGAGGACGAAGAAGCATCAGATAATCTCGGCGGTGGCGATGAAGGTAATGCATTTTCATTTTTCTCCAATGTTCCCTCATGTGATGACGATGGTGCTGCATGTGCATGTACACATGCACTTAACACATCGTTATCACGTTCAGCAAAAACCCTATCTGGTGTTGAGCACATCGAAGAAGAAGAATGCACGTGCGGGTGGTTGTAATTTTCCGGTGATTTCGGCAGTGCTTTCCGATAACTCGAACCCGCTGGCGGCGGCATGTTCGGGATAGACCTTTCCGGCGATCCGGAAGAAGAGGAAGAACACGAGCTAGAGGTTACGCTTCGATCGACGGCGAACACTCGCCGGGAAACTGATCCGGTTCCGCCGGAGCCTCCCAGCGACGAACCTCTCGGCGAGTAAAACTCGTCTTCGTCCTCCTCCGCTGTCGTGAAACCCGCCTCGTCGCGGGGTGGAAGCGGAGGCGGAACTGAAGCTTGTCGCGCGAGCGGCGGAAGAGGCCGGAGCTCCGGGGATTCCATTTTCCGGTCTCCGTCACCAACATCGGAGTCCTCTATCATATGAGAGTTCGCGACAGTGCCGAGGTAGAGAAACTCGGAGCTGGTGGAGGACGTGTGCCGGAGCTTGCGTGTTTCGACGGAAGTTTCGGCATTGCGGCGGAGCGGGAGGAGGGCAGTGTCGGAACGGAGAACTTTGCCTGCTGGGGAGGGGGGAGGGTTCCGGCGGCGGCGGTAACAGACAAATGCAGAGATGGAGACGGCGAGTGCGGCAGCGACAACAGCGGCGAGAGCAACGGGAAGAAGTTTGTTGGAGGAGGAATTGGGTTTTGGGGAGTGAGGGAGAATGAGGGAGGAGATGTTGGCAGGAAAGGAGGCAAATGTGATCGGAGAAGGAGGAGGAGGGGAAGAGGGGTATAACGGAAAAAATGGTGATTGTGTTGTTGTTGTTGTTGGGGTTGTTGTAGCGGTTGTTGGTACTGGTGTGGAGGAAATGGTGGTGGTGGGGATGGTGGATGATGAAGGGTATTTGGGATTTTGTTTTGAGGTTGAAGGAGAAGGATGAGGAGGTGGTGGTTTTGGTGGTTCAGAAGGAGGAAGAGAGGTCAAAGGAATAAAGGGTTCATGGAGGACCCTTCTGTTGAAGAACAAGAGTTGTGAAGAAGACAATGCACATGACAAAAACAACAACGACAAGAAGAAGAAGAAGGAGGAGGAGGAGGAAGAGGCTTGCATTTTCTGTGTTGTGGTTGTTGTGTGAAGTGAATGGGCGAATGAGAGAGAGAGTGAGATATGTAGTAATGGCAGTGGGGACTTTTGGTGCAGAGAAGAAAAGAAGAGTGTGTGTGTGTGTGAAAAGGTTGAATTTATGAAGAAGAGATGAAAAGAGTGTTGTTGCATACAGCTAAGATTCTCTTGCTGCTTCTTCTGTTTCACTACTTGAAGGTTTTGCATTTTGCATTTTCATTTTCATTTGCACTGTTCCAAACTTCTTCAAAGTGTGGTTGGGTTGGGGGGTTTAATTTGAGTGCATGCCACTACAACACAACCCAATCATTGTTTCACCTTTCTCTTTGTCTTTTTTTTCTATCTTTTTTCTTTCCTTTTCACCTTTTGACATTCTTGGTTAATTAGTACATGGAAACACTGTGACAGGCCACGTTCATGAAATTTTTTGCAGGTATTTTTGGTATTCAACATTCAAACTTATCCCCACAATCTACTCACTATCTCTTACTTTCAATATGAAGACAATCAAAAGCAGCTTTCTAATCTTGAGATTGAGTAGTTTTCAAAATGAGTGTTGTTGGGTAGTGTAGAACACCAACAAATATTAGGTATGTCTTAATGGTACACTGGAAATTTAATATATCTAACATTTTATCTCATTAACATCTTGCTTAGTTAACAGGGATAGATTTCAATTTGCTTAAAAAAATTGTATGATTGCATTTTACATTTTTAATATAAAATAAATATGAACAGTTTAAGTAATCAGATAATGACATAGAGGGTAATAAAATATTTATGATTAAAATGATTAAAAATTAGATGAAGACTAGTAGATAAATGAGAAAAAATAATTAGAGTTGAAAAACATGTAAATAAAGAAAAAAAATAGAATTTTGGTAATTATAAAGAATCAGAGAATATTAGAAAGAAGAAAATACTGTGATTATGATAATGGATAGAGTTTAAGGAAGGTTCCGTCTTATTCTCATGTTCGTACTTGTAAATTAATACTGTGAATTCAAGCATTAGAATCTCCACAAACATGTTCGAAAACGGAAACAAAAATCCAATAACACGATAATTGATGTGAGTTTTAAAATGGTTATTATAATGGTAATGCATGCAGGGATTATATTAAGAAATGAAATGTGTGAAATTGTAATTTGATTTGACATGGTTTGGTTGCTCATTTATCGAAAAACATGGACTTTCGGTGTTTCTCTGACGCGGCGCATGAATTAAATAAATCTTAACTCCTTAAAAAGAATAGATGGAAACAGTTTCTGGTTTGACAAGAAGACAAGGAAAAAAGCCAAAAATATACAAACTTCCTTAAAGTCCGGGGAAACATGTTTCATTAACCATGATAAGGATAGTGCGGTGAAAACTTGTGATTTTAAAAATAACATTTTTTCCACTATTTTTCATTACTGGTTTGAGGAAGTAAAGTTTTGAAGCAGGGTGGAGCTAATCAAATGATTAATACTATAAAGTGGCAATTAAAAGTTCGAGTATTTTATTAGGGAGTGTGAAAGAAAGTCATAAAAAGGTCATATTAACATCTTTTAAGAAAGCATTGGTCCCTTTAATTTTCCTTTAAACAATGAAAATCTAATCAAATAAAATGCGTGTGGATTATGGTGTTTTCTTTTTGCTTGTGGGGTAGCTGTAAGCGTACCTCGTTCTTGAATGCTTCAAGCTTTTAAAGACTATCAAGGGTGGAAAAAAGATTTCCTACTGTTGAAAGTTGCCTCGTCCTATGAAGATAACGACATAAGGGAATGAATACATTAAAGCACAGAATATACAGAGTAAATGTCTTTTCTCTTACTAGAAAAATCCATTTTAATCATTTATGTTTATTATAATTAAGGATATCTTTCACAAATTTTTAAATAAGTCGTTTCAAGGGAAAAATATATAAGCATTTTCATATATTAAAATTAAGTTACACACAAGTTAGAATGAAAGTTGAAAAACTACATAAAAAAACTTATACGTAGGTTATTTTAACTCATAAAAACTTAATTACTATTTTTTTTTCTCTTATTTTTCACTTCCAGGATAAAATTAAGGAGAATACATTCAAACAATTATTCGTGATCATTATTAACAAATATAAGTAATGTATATCAAAGCATTAAAAATGGAATTGCAATTGACTGAAAAAGACAAAATGGCAGCTTTATAATTGAGGGAGAATCTATGGAAAAGAGGAGAGAATGCTTATAATTAAATACATGACATTAGTACCATAAACCATTTTCTATATAATAGTTCGTAGATATTATGAATGTCCACCGTCTTTAAATTTTTGTCCTGACAAAGATGCAAACGTTTAGCGGCTTTAATATTTCTCCTCATTTTTCTCCTCTCTTTTCTTTTTTTATTTTGGCAATCTCCTAAACAAACTAATTCACTTTCGTTGTTGTTGTTGCCAAAAAATTGTTTAGAGTATAAATACTAAACATCCAGATTGATTCTGATTGTGCAGTATTACGTATTTCACGCTCTAAAATTCAAAGTAGAAAAGAAAAAGAATGACTGTAAAATTAAAAATAAACGATTTAAGAGTCACCAAATAGTATTTCTGCCATACAGATGTCAGTTAAGTATGCTTTAACCAAGAAAACTATTGTGGCTTTGATGGAGTTGGAGATGATGGTGGCTTCAAATCCGGGTACTGCAAAAAAGAAAGACAAAAATGATGAGAATTTTTATTTCCAAAACATAAAATGTAAGAAAATAGCAGTACACACACTTCACAAGTATTGAGGTTTACTGTGGCTCTGTTTCATGTTTTCAAATCATGCAAGCAAATATCTTAATAACAAAACCAATCAAATTTATGAAATAATATCAGACATCTTCCATTTTTAGCATACTGGAAAAAATGAACACAGTTGTACTGACAAAGTTGGAATCACCATTGTCGGAACCAGTCTATTCTCCAATGGATCTTTCCATCAGAAGTCATCACCTAAATCAAGTTCATTCTTAAATTCACATATTGACACCACCAACTGAGGTACAAGAAGTTCTGTGCGTGTGATTACTTGAGATACAATTACTATTAGTATTCAACGCTTGAATCTAACGTAAGATTTTTCATTATTTAAAAGTATTGCATAAATGTTAACTAGATAGAGTCATAACTTCTGAAGCTTGAAGGTGGTTGTGAACTTGAATCAGAATAGAAAGAAAATTGAAGAACAGATAAAAAGCACGCAAAATGATTCCACTTTTATTTTTATATCCTGTAAGGTTGCTATAATTGGTATGATATCAAACCATCAAAATTACAGTGCTCTTTCCAACTATCATATGCACCCACGAGTCATGGACTCAACTATTTATGCTCAGAGCGGGCTTGGAACTTTTGTATCCACTTTGTAAATATCTATACACAATTGAGATGGTTGGGTAGGGTACTCTGAAATTTGAATTATGACCTTAAATGATAAATAAAGTTGCTGCCACAACTGCCACAATACCAGTAGTGAGCTGTAGCATAACCGAGTGCAGTTAAAAGGTAAAAAGAACAGGTCAATAAGTTACTCCATCATTACTACCAAAATCAGGGTGGTAAAAGCATGCTTGGAATCCCAGAGGAGTACGAAAAGGCCCATCAAGAGAATTACTTCCTAGGATTCTTCTAAATTCCTCGAAGGAGGGTATTCACTACTCGATTAGCCTCAAGACACCAGGAGCAACTTCATCAATTCTGTGTCTCTTATAAATTATTCATATCTGTTCTGTTTTGATTTTTTTATATTCCTATGATCTTAGAGTACTCAATAGCCCACATGGTTTTGTTTAATGTATATAGAGGATAAGACCCCCAAAGGTGGAAAAATGTAAAATAGGTTTCTCAGACATCGTACTCACTAGCCTTAAGAAAACTTGAGTACTCGAAAGTTAAAATTTTGGGATTGCATCACTTCCCCCACACGATTGATAGTGAACTACTTCTTGACAGTATTTCTTTCAACACTATACCTCAACTGTGTTTTCCTAGGATCAGTTGTCATGTTAATCAGTATAACAAAACAATGGACATAAAACACCAATTGCAACTTGCAAGGCGCATGCAGTGAGAATATAGCACAGAAGCTTAAACGATTGTTTGAGAAGAGAAATAGAGAGAGATGCATTGAAGTGGAACAATAACAGAGGTATTCTAAGGTTTACAAACATCTAAGATCTAAACTTTTTATAATACAACTTAAAGATGCTGAATACAAATCCTTAATATTATTTATACCTGGGTTACTTGCACACTACTAAAGCTAGTGTAATCTTTCAAAGCCTAAATAACCTTAAGGTCAACACCTCCTAAAAATATTTCATTCTTGTCATTTTGCAACTAGTTATTCAGAAATCGCAATAAATTCAAAACAAAATAAACTGCAACAAATATGTATAACTAGATTAGTGAAGGAGTTGCTCCTGCACCCACCAATGGTGCATTTAAGCCAACCTGATATATATGGAGACAGACACATGAAACCAAAGTGTGAAAATTTGTGAGTAAATTTCTGAATAGAATGAAAACTATTGCCATAATTAATATGGCCTGAACATTTATCCGTGTGAACCCAGATACAATACACTTTTGCTACAGTAATAATTTCATAAAACACATCAGCTGAATAACAGTGATGTGGAACAAATTTCAGAAGCATAACTCATCGATCAACATTAACTAATTGACAATTCCTACTTTAACTGTTAAACATGCCCTTTTAGAACATAAAGGCACATGATATGAGAGAGTTGAGGATAACATACATTGGGATAAGGAGAGGAGGACACTACAGGACCAGTTTTCACTTCTGGAGTAGACTCTACAGAGCTTTTCACATTACCGTTGTCCATCTTTTGGTTTCCAACAGGGGAGATCTCTTGGGATAAGGAACTCTTATTGTTGCTATCTTTTTGCTGGATGGCACCATTTCCATTTTTATTGGGTTCCTTTGAAGATTTTACCCTTTTCCTTATATGCACAGAAGGGGGCAAAAGGGAATCTTGTATAGCCTGCAACCATGAACACTCTTTTTCATTTACTTTCAACAGATTTTCTGCAACCAGATTTGTAAACTCCTTTTTGGGCATCAAGTTTAAAGGACAAACTGAATTACCAAAAAATTGATCGCTGAATCCACTACTTAGATCTTTCTAATACTCTATCTTTCATAGCTTTTCAGGTGTTTTGATAGCGACAATGAAGAAAACCAACTTACATCCAATTTAAAAGGTTTTCCTAATGTGAACAAAAAATTTATACAATGTAGGCAGATGTTTGTTCTGCACTTTCTGCTAAACAAACGCAAGTGAAAGAGAAGATAATGGTCATACCATCCAACCTTGCTCGCCTCTAACTCCACCTTTGATTGCATAGGCCTCTTTGAAACCATTCTTAAATAGTAACTCGGCAACTTTCATGGAATTATCATCAAAACTACCTTACACTCAAAAGAGAATCAGGTGAGGAATTCTGCAGACATGTATAGTATGCAGTTAAAGAAATTATACTATTCTCGTTAGCAATAAGATTCCTTCGTTCTTAGTCAGAGCTAAAATGTACGCAGACTTTTCCCCCAAACTTTAGTAAAATGTAAAATATGAAGAAAAAGACAACATAGGTGAAATGTACAGACAAAAGCTTTAATTAAAACAAATCAGCCAATTGTAGGAAAATAAAAAATGAAAAGTTGCAGATGGGCAAAAGATCTCCAGGCACTTTCCAAGCCAGATAACCATAGTTTGAATCAGTCCTCTATTCATTCCACTACAGTATAATGAATCGTGAAATGGGGAGATCTTTTTGAAAGGATAAAGGTAGATAGTAGCTATCAATCAAGTGCAAAGTCAACAGAAAAATTTCTCATTCAAGTGAAACCAAGTCAAAGAGAATAATGGTAAGGAAACTGGATTGCAACCACTCCAAATTGTAAGCCCACATTACATAGCACTATAATGTATCTTATTCAAATGGAAAAATTAAACTTTGTTTAGACATTTATTATGTCCCGATTTGAGCAAAGCAAAACAAATGATGTTAATTCTTTCAGAACCTTAATTTGCCCTTTTCAGTTGAATTCAGTACATACTCACTTTAGAATTTAAAAGGAAATACATTAACCATATTCAATTACTTTGACTTAGTATCTCTTAAGCTGAATGGACATATAATCCAGAATACCCACTTTTCCTTTCCACTTCAAAACGCAAAACATCGATTTCTTCCCCTTTACCCCCATTTACTGTGAAACAGAATTACTATCTAGTTTCCTTTTTCCACTTCAAACTTCAATTATGTTCAGAATGCAATTATCGAGATAAAACAATGCTTTAAACTGCACGTTCGAGATTTCAAATACCAAATTCTAATATAATTGTAACATGCAATACTATTCTCTTTCCCATTCTCTATTTTTATTTACCTGTCCAAAACACAGAGAACGGTGTTCGACGCGTCCTTGAACTTCCCCAACACTTTCTTCACAAACTCATCTTCATTCCCACCATCAGTGAACTCAACCTGCACCACTTCCTTCTCAATAAATTTCAAATTCGGCGACCTCAGAAACCTCAAGCTCTTCTCATCCCTTATGTCCAACAGCTGCGAGTTCGGATCATCGCGGAGCCTCCTGAAGGCGTCAATCGCCGACACGAACTTGCACTTCTTGAAATACTCCTCCGCCAGTGGAATCGCCACCAGCCAAATGAAGGCGCACCCGCCCACGAAAAACGGGTACCGGTTGAAGAAGCCGTCGATGGAAACCAGAACTGACTCAATGCTGATTTTGCCAGCTTCTTCGGCGGCGACGTCAGCTATGCAGGGAAACTGAGTGAAAAGGTTGAAGAGGGCGAATGAGAAGAAGGGTTTTGCTAATGCTTTGGGAGAAGGTGTTTGGGGTGAAGAGAGTGAGATTGAAGAATAGGATTGAAAAGGTTTAATTGTGGAGTGTTGAGGGTTGTGGTTTGAGAAATGAGAGAAGGTTTTGAAGGTTTTGGGTTTGTGGGGTTTTAGGGAGAGTGGATAAGGAGAGAGAAGAAGAGAGAGGGAATCCATGAGAGGGTGGTTTTGCAGGGACACACACAGATAGTGTGGTCTTCTCGAAGGTTTTCACTATATTCTTCTCACATCAACTTTATAATTTGTATTCAATTTTTACTTATAATGATAAACTTTAAAAAAATTGCATTAAATCTACTTATTATTCTATATATTTATTGCTCTAAATTATATACCATTAAATTAGAATAATTTTATTTAGTTAATATAGTTTGTGTTACCTTTTGTAAATATCATATATATATATATATATATATATATATAAAATTTTATTTAGTAAATATGGTTGTGTTACCTTGATAGAAAGTCTGGTATAAAAAAATAATCATGTAAACATAATTAATTGAGAAATAATTTTAAATTATATTTTAATCAAAAGAATATTAAGAAACTTCAATTGAAAATAATATATTGACATTAAGAAAAAAAATCACATTTCACATAAAAAAACAAAAGAAAAAAAATTGTTAATATTAATGAAAATTAATAACTACGAAGATGAAGAATAACTTTGACTTGCATCTAAATCATATAAACTATAAAGCATCTTTGGATCTAGAAATTCCACTCTTTCGACTCACCATTTAAACACACAGATACACAAGTTCAATAATTCGGAAACCCAGAAAAGAAAACCCCAAGATTAGAATGGGAGTAGCTTTGTTTTACAGAAGAGTAGAAGTAGTTGAAACCTGCTCTTATAAAACTTACAGAAAATTTCCAAAACAAAATTCAACACCAGATGTTTTCTATAATATACACTTTCCTGTACAAGAGATCTATGAGTTCTATACTACTAGAAACCGTATTTGAGATTCGTGTATATCAAGGTTCTTTCTTCAAATTACCTAGGACTTCTTCCATGCATGCTTTGTAAGCTTCCATGCCTGGAACATGCTTTGCAATGTCCAAGCCGACAGTCATCCATTTCTTCCCTGCTTCAATCTGGCCCAACTTCACTGGCACTGCTGCTCGGTTCCATGCAGTCATGGCGAGCCACTTTCCTTCTTCAATTGGATACTCATCTTCCTTTAAACCAACCATTATCCTATAGGCTTGCCTGTACATGCCATACACAAGATCATCATCAGTGTCACCCTTGTAAACGCTAGCCATGGATATAAGCTTGCGCATCACAAGAGCAACATTTTGATAATCTGGAACTGGTGATGCTAGGAAAGATGAGAGGCATTCATTTAGAGCAAAGGATGCTACTTCGTGATTCAACCGTGGTGCCTGTGAGGCAGAGAGACCAATTTGGAGGAGGTGGTGGGGTTTGCAAGCCTTTGAACTGGCAAAGTTTCTCACGTTGAGAAATTGCGAACCTGGGTCATTCAGCCTGCCTTGTATATCATAAGCACAGAAAGTGTATATGAAAAGAAGTTCAGGCTCAATGGTACTAATTTGGTCATTGTTGACTGAGTTCCTGGACGAATTTGATTTTAGCATCTGCATCCACACAATATGGAAGCAAGAAAATGTTCAAGGGCATTGAAAACTAAAATATAACCTAAAAAAATTACTTTGATAGCATATTATGCATCATGTCAATCTAAAAGAGGCTGATCAAAAAATAAAAATAAAAATGTCAATCTAAAAGAGAAATGCATCTAGCAAAATGAATCTGGTGCTACATTTTCATACCTGCCCTGCTCTATCTAGCAAGTGTAGAGCTTGCTTGACTTCAGTTTCTGACATTGGAGTCTTCCTTTGAAACTCTAAAGCTATCATTGATGATACAGAAAGCACTAACGATTTGCAAACCATGACATTGCTCTCATCATCGGAACCCTCGACTAGTGCATAAAAATCTGATGCCAGTTTCAAGAACTCAGCTGATAATTCATAATTCTTATCCTGCCCCGTTTTTGTACCATAGTTCCATGAAGTCACGGCAAACCAATTCCGTTCCCGTCTGCCAACCTCCTCTTTACCAAAGAAGAAATCGGGACCAATCTCTGATGCTCGAGTATGGGCATGTTTTAAAAATTTGATAACTTGCTGTTCATTACCTGGTTCTTGAGAGAGGACTGTCAGCAAGGTGCGCACAACTGTTACTTCGGCAGTGGGCATGGACTTTCCTGAAGCGTAGAACTTTAGCATACTTGATAGAGAGGCAACAGCAACAGGTAGAGCATGACATGCAACAGCTTCATGCGCTGAAAGTGAGAGAAAATCTGGTTGAAAGTCAAGGCATGTTGTCATGGCTTCTATTTGATCAATAGCCCCTTGGTGGTCATTCTTTTGGAGATAAATTTTGAACTGGGTTAAAACAAATAAATGTCAATTTAAGTTCGCATGCAAAAGTGTTTCTATCATCCTAATGAGATGCAAGTGGGGTTAGTTGCAACAAGCTTAAAACATTACATGTTTGCAAAATAAATTTTAATTAAAATAGATCTTGAATTATATATATTATGCTTGAATGCTTTTATTCTATAACACAAACTTCACAGTAAAACAATACAAGAAGTTAGTTAATATTTTTTAACTCATTCAATTTTATCAATTCACCTAATATTATTTTAGCTGCTATTTTAAAATGATTTTTTATTATTTAACATAAATCCAGACGTGTAGGATAGCATTATAAATTTGTGTGATCTGTGATGTATGCATATGGATACACAAGCACCAACACACGATTATTAATCTTATTTCAATGTGATTTTGGATAGCTCAACGTGAATTTCAAGCATAGGATAGCCTTATAAATTTATATGCTGCTTTATATACATGGATACTGAAGCACCAACAGATTCTCGGTTAGAAGAAAGTGTACCTTAAGAAAAGCACAGACAACGTTAGGCTCAAGCTGCAGAGAGAAAAACATCGATAATATTTCATATTTGACTGAAAATTAGTGCAACAAATTCAGAACTCTGTGAATAAAAATACCTTTCCAGCCTCGTTGATGTATTCTTGGGCACGATCCAGCTGCAGCAGACCAAGGTGGCAGAGACACAGAACTCTGTAGCCCTTTGCTCGAAGTATTCTGTTCTCTGTATCATGTGCAATATAGAGCATTGATTTTTCAAAGAGTTCCGCACTGGTCTCATAATCTTTTGATTGAAAGTTATCGGCACCACTGTAAATCACATTAAAATATTGAGATCAGTAGGTTCATTTGGAGAGAACTTCCTAATTATTGCAAAACATTACGGAGCGCAAATCTGGATCAGGCAAACGGTAAACCCCTCAGCATGTACATTTTATTATTTACCAAGGTAAAGTCAATTATAATCGAGCCATGAAATGTCACATCTAAGAATCAAAGTATAACAAGTTGCCTATGTTCCTATTTTGAGTTTGCTATAGGAACTCAACACTAAAGGCAATCTTGCTTGAAGTGCACTCAAGCATGAAACGGGGCCACCTCTTCCAACAAAACTTCAAACCCTAATTTACCACTATTTGAACAACTACTAATCTCCAATGCCATGGTGTCTTTATTGTCCTTTAACATAAGTTCAACCACGAACAATAACTTCTATTCCATTATATTCTACCACACTCACTATATGTTTTCTTGAGAATACATTTGAGAAGATAAAACAGAAAGATAGCATAGCCAAACTGTTCTAAATTTGAAGTTTGCACACCCCACGGTGCCACATTGCAAAACTTACAAACTTAAGTATTCAAAGCAGATTAGGAATGAAAGATTCAAGAAGCTATACCAATTCCACAGAACAGCATGCATTGCCACCCTATCCTTAGCAGCATCCTGTCCTGCAAAGAGGGCCACCACCCTCTCATCAGACACAAGTTCAGCAACCACCTTAGCCCTCACTCTCCCCCCTTCCCCGCCACCACCCGCCACCCTATGCGCCACCCTCACCGCCGCCCCAGCACTAACATGACACCTTCCCAACAGCCCCAAGAACACCCCCTTCGCCGTCTCCGCCCCAGCTGTCCCCGCCGCCGAAAAATACGCCTCCACCGCCGACACCCAAACTCCCTCCGGAATCCCCCTGTCAATCACCATACCCCGCAACTCCCTCTCCGCCTCACCATGCCTACCCAACCCTAACCACGCCTTCATCGCCAACACCGAAAGACTCGGATGCTCGTCACCGCCATCAGCTGAGTCTCTCAAAACCTTCACACACTTTATCACACTCTCATATTCCTCTTTTTGCAAATGAATCGCAGCAATAAACCTAAGTGCCTTCCACCTCAACCCTCGGATCTCCACCTTCTCTTCCCGTGTTCGCGCTGTATCGAATCCCTTCTCGCAAGTCTCCAACGCCTCGTTCATCAGCTTCAGCGCCTCGCGACTTGCGTCCGCGCCGCTGTTCGACAGCGCGCGTTTCCCGAACGCCATGTACTGCTTCGCGAGATCCGCGTAGTGGTCGCACAAACCGAAGAGGAAGCTCTTGCTCCGGTTAAGCAGCGCAACCGACAGGCTTGGGTCCCGAACCTCCCACGCTGTTCGGGACCGAGCCAGGTTCAGATCCAGCATCATTTTTCTCTCTCCAGCGTCGACGATTGAATTGATGTCAAGCTTCGAAACCAGATCAGTGGCGCGCTCGAAGCACTTCGCCGCGAGATCAAATTTCCGGAGGTTGTGCCATATCAGACCGGTCTTGTGGTAGAACGACGCCGATTTTATCGCCGGAGAGGGAACGCCGGCGACTTCTCCGGCGATAGAGAGAAGGTCAGCGGCGATGTGTCGGAGTTCGGCTTGACTTTCGGTGGTGGCGGAGGATGAGGACCGGATGGCGGTGGTGTTGGAGATGTCGACGCATGCGTTCCAGAGGCGGTAACTGAGCTTCCAGATCTGAAGCCTCAACGAATTCGGAAACGGAGCGAGTTGACTTAGCTGAGTAAGACATTGTCGGAGATCGGAGGTGGTAGTTTCCGGAGGTGGTTTATCCGCGGTGAGCGTTTCGAGTTGCTTGACGATTGCTTCGATATGGGAGAGGCTACGGTTGTTAGCCTCCGTGTCTCGTTGAAGTGGCCGGAGCTCCGGCGAGGATATCTCTGCAATTCTCATTTGTTTTGGCGGGAAAATTTGAAAGGCTGGTTTTTCTGTTTTGCCTTTGGTTGTTTTCTTTTCTGTAAAATTTACCTTTCATTTTGAAATTGCACTTGATAGGTAACATTTTTTATTTTAATAGAATATCAATGGACTGTAAATTTATTAAAATATATTTTTTAAATTATTTTTAACTAGTCATAATATACAAATACTTAATACTTACAGTACCAGTAGGGAGAAACTAAATTGCTACTGCTTTACAGATAATGAAAACATTTATTTTCAAGGATGGAGTTTTTAGAGATCAAAATAATTTCATAGTTTTATTTCAAATTTCATAAATTTGTTTTTATTATTATGTAAAACACAAGCAACTATTTTAGAAAATTCTACTATAACAACCAAAGATTTAAATCTTCTTTGCATATAAACTAAATCGTGTGCATTAAATGAAAGTGTGTTTACTGATAATATTCGTTTATATATTCCTTTTAAACTTACTAAAATTTGGCTTCTTGTTTAATATCATATATCGATATTTTAATATTCGTAGAAATATTAATCTTAAACCTTCTGTTAGTGTTTTTTCACTCAGTTTTTGGATTATAGGAAGACATAATTGAATAGCAATAAGGTTTGAAAAATAATGAATGAAACAGACATAGTATGCTTACAATAATTGATTGTCTTAAAATATAATATGTGTGTATTGTAGGATGTTATGTTTTACTAAATAATACAACATAATCTCAAAATACAAAACTGTTTTTTTCTATTTATTGTTTTTTTTAAGATAATGGAGTATTTATATATTGACGATTTTATCAAATTATAAGATAATTAACTATACTAATAAATAATTAAGGAACATTATCATATTGGTTGAAAGCATAGCTTGATAAAATTAATTATTATTCTTACAATAACTTGTGTATGTAAAATTCATTCAACATCCACAAATAATAGATAACGCGAAATGTTCTTTTATATATATATATATATATATATATATATATATATATATATATATATATATAGTGTATGGTTAAGATAGAAGACACATCTATAAGAAAATATTATCTAATCAGATATACATATTTATTTTTAGTAAGCACTACAAAACATCAACATATAAGAAATTTAAAATAATGAAAACAATATACGAAGGCAAATTAATTTTAATTCATTATATCGAGGACCAGATTCGGGACATAAGTTCCTAATTTCTTTTAGAATTTCTTTAGTAAAATATTTTTGTCTTAGTAGTGGTTATAGTGATTATTATTTTGTTAGAAATTATTTTAATGTCTTAGTATTCCTATCGGATTTTGATTATGTGGATTCTTTTTATTATGGTTCGAATGTTAGTGCATTGTATTAGATTATTTTTTGCACATTTTATTGAATTAATGTTTTTTGTGACAATACTTTTTATTTATAATTGAAATATTACTCTATTTAGTTCATGTATTGATTTTATCATGAATTTCGCTGTATGACCAGGATTGTATATGTATTTTTAGTATAGAAAATCCATTTAGTAAATTGGCTGTTTGGGTAAAATATGTAATTATTTACGAAAAAATTGAAAGATTATTATCTACGGGGAAAAAATTTATAAGTATTATTTATGACAAAATCTGTAAGTAATTATTTATAAAAAATTTATAAATAATAATTTAAAAGTAATTCACAATAATTACTTATAAAAAAAAATCTGTATGTAATTACTACATAATTTTGGTATGTAAGTACCGTCTAGGTATTATATACAATTTATTTTTCATGAATAATTCATAGGTACTGGATTTTATCTACGGAATTTTGTTATTATCAATTTATACAATAAATAATAACAAATTTTATATATTACACTTAAATCACATGAATGGTAAAACTAGTTATGGCAATACAAGAAATTTTTGTTAAAAAATATTATACACACAACAATTAAAATGTAACATATAAAATAACATTTTTATTGATAACAAAAAATAATCAATGTTTTTTAAATTATGATAATATATTATTTTAGCTAAAAAATAATTTAATTACTTTTTTGCTTTTGAGTTTTTCTTTTATATATATATATATATATATATATAAATGAAAATATTTTTTCCACCTAGTTTTTAATACAAATGAAATATATTTTAAATAATTTTTTAGGCTGAACATTAGAAAATAAGACGAAAATAAATATTCATCCTAATTTTTCAAATTTTTATATTCATTATATTTTTCTCTTATTCTAATTTAAACATGTATGAAGTCAAACTAGTCAACCAAGAGGAAGGTGGAGGGTATTTTTGGTACTAAAAAAGTGTATAAACCTAATTCTCTAGTTTCTTCTTCCTCTCACTCCTTTCTTAGCCAAACAGCGGTGTCACTTCATCACCGAAGTCAGTGGCGCGTGGAGTACAACCGTCAATGGAAGGCTTGAAGGTCTCGAAAGCGAATTTAACTGTTTACATTCACCCTTCAAAGAGCAACCAGGTTTCCCAAGCCGTTCTCCGCGAACTCAGCTCCTTGCTTTTCACGTACGCTTCCGAACCAAAACCAAACCCTAACAAAACGTCACAATCTTGTCGTCGTTTTGTCTCTAACTTCTCCCATTGCAGGTTCAGCGAAATCGTCGACGGCGTCGTTTTGGCTTATGATGTCAACTCGCTGGACACGTGCGCTAAGATCCTCCCCGGCGTTCACCCTTACTTCGGCGTCAAACTCAAGGTCAATTTTTTGCTCTTTTCTCCCAAGCCAAACACGCTTTTAGGTATTTTTTCTTCTCTACCACTTTTTTTTTTTTTTTTTTTTTTTTTAATTTCAGGAATAAATTAATGAAAAATCAATGCCTTGCGTTAACCGGTAGGTTTTGTTTTGTTGGTTTCAGAAGGGAAGGTGGTTAAGCTTACGCAGGAGTCCATTCACGTTGTTGTGCTTGGCTTTTCTGCTGCGGTTATAGCAGAGAAAGACATCAGGGAAGAGTTTGTGTGGAAAATGGTGAGTCTCGTTTGGCTCTTGGTTTCAACTTGTTTTAGTGATTAATTAACTAATTAGTGTTGTTGATATGGCTAGTTGTTCGGCCATTGCAGATTAATGAGGGATTATTTAGTGTTTTTGATATGGTTTAGGGATCAACTAAATTTGTGTTTGGATGCCTGTTAATTCAATATTTAATTATTCATCTAGTTTCTGTACTCATACAATCTTTATTATTTAGTCTCTATATACATAAAAGCTACTCGTCGTAGTCTCTACATGGACATTTTTTAGTTCATTGTAGTCTTTACACACATTTTGTTTCTATGGTTTTGGATGACAGGGACTGAAACGAGTAGGTTTAGGTTTTGGGACTAAAACGTAAAGATTGCAGCTTACAGGAACATAATATGTAATTAAAGTGTTATTCAACATTGATGTGGATCAAAGGAAGCTAGAATAACTAGCTTTTGCGTGTTTCGTTCAAATTAGATAGTGTACTTATTGGAATGTGTAATTTTGAAAATTGAATCCGGACCTTCTTTAATAGTGGCAATAATTAATTTATTACTTCTTTTTGTTTTAGTGATTAATCAGTGGTGCTGATACGTTTGTGATTCCTTTTCCTCTTTGTAGAAAAAAGGACAAGAGGTGTATGCAAGCAGGTCTAACAAGCGACATGTGATAAAGGTCGGGACCATGATACGGTTTTCAGTCAAGAGGTGACATATTGTTAATTTGCTTCGGCTAAGACTAATTGTGTAGAATTTATATTCCTTGGAATTGAGTGTGACTTCAAATCTTAATGCATATTTGTATCAATAAAGACATGTCAAACTGTACCGGAATGTGTCTCTCACTCGGTAGGGGTTTACTGCAATGAAGAAACATCATACTTGCAGACTTATATGGGTAGTAATTAGGCAATAGTCATAAGTTTGCACGACTGTTTATAATTGTATGATTAGCTGTATCTGAATTTATCAGAAACTCCACAGTTTTGACATATTCATTGTACGAGAGTATGTACTTTTGTTTTCGTTTTGTTGAACGGGTTAAAGTGGGCACTGATAGCATCTTATGCATATGCAGTGGGTATCATATATTTGTTCCGTGAGTCTATGCTATTGTTTTTAGGGACATGTATTCTGAGTTTGGTTGTTTCTACAGTAGTGCAGACAATAGAAGGAGTACTGTGAAGATTTTTTTTCACAGTAATGAAATTTATTGGATCCAAATCCTGATAACCTCCTGATTATGAAATTTCTATGAATTGATGGTAATAAGACTATGAGTTGAACATTTCATCACATGATTAATTTCAATGATTTATCCTTTTGCAGTTTTGATGAAGAAATACTTCATGTTTATGGATCTCTAATTCCCGAGCACACAGGCAGCATTTATTGGTTGGACAAGAACTTAGAAGTTGTTTCCCATGCTGACAGGTTTTTCTCTTATAATGTATTTGTCCAATCATAACAATACTTTTGAAAGTATATACTTTGATAGTTGTCTTAAAAAATGTACAGGAGTGAAAAGAAGAAAAGAATTCAGCCAGAACGAATAGTGCTTGAACAAGATGTTGTGGATGGGGAACTGTCAACTTTGGACATTGCTCAAAAGAAAACAAGTGCAAAAAGGCAAAAACACTCGGAGGATTCTTGAATGTAGCATTGGAATCTTATTTTGAGTGCATTTTATCCACAGGTAAATTTTCATTTTTTAATAGTAGATTATATATCAAGTGCCTAATGCCAAGAAATTTTAGGTGGATGTCAAAGTGAGTCAATTTAGTTTACATGGGTTAGGTCACCACAGGTGAGCTAAAGATGGGTTTGCTCAGCCCTACTCACTTTATTGTGAGCCAAAAAAAATTCAACTTTGCTCTACCCACTATTCGTTGAAAGTTATGAGTCACTGAATATAAGAATATAAAAATGATGTTTTTTATTAATGGTCTTCTACATATATATAACATTGAATATTTAAATAGCTAATCAATATTAAGAGTCCTAATACCTTCAAGTTGTAATTATCTTTTTATCATGAAAACAGGTCAACACCTTATAACCTGGCTCAAACCTGTTTGACTCATGTATTAAATGAGACAATTTGATTTTGATCCATAATTTAAAACTATTCAATTTTCCAACTCAACGTGGATCAAACCCATGGTGAGCTTGGTTAACTCACTGATTGCAATTCATTCTGACACCTTTAATTTTATGGTTTATGTTCTGATGAACGTTTTCCTGCATTAAGTTTTGTACTATATAATTTTTGTTTTTGTAGTACGACAACACTTAAAAGTAGGGAGCCATGTTATGTTGAACAAATGCCAACAGTGTGCTCATTATGACACGTTACGCCTTGCAGTAGGATTCTCACCTCCTTTGGAAAGCTGTCCATTCCTTTAGCGTCTGAAATTGCAAACCTCTTGGAAGATAACGAAACAGAAGCTAAAAAATATATTTGATCTCACCAAATTATAAGGCCGTAGTGACACCATTGATGTTGCGAGCATCTGGCTCCAACCAGCTGTACCCAAGCAGCAAACAGCTTTACTTTTACCAAAGTCTTTAATTTTTCCTTAGAAAAATGTCCATTTACTGTGTTATTTTTCTTTGGAGAAAAAAATTTAAAAATGGCCTCAAACTCTTAAAGCTAAAATGTTTGAATCCATTTAAAGCCTACAGACAAAAATCCAGTCATCTAATGCAAAAAAATAGTTTGCATGCATATCTTTATCAACTCAGTCTGAATAAGAGATTAAATATAACGTATTGATGAGTCACTTTCACATGGTTGCTATATCGACTTCTCTTTTTTCAGTTATATATCTCTTCTCTTAATACTTAAGTACATGAAAATAATAAACAGATCAAGGGAAGATATAGTGGAGAGAAGACATTGCATTTCCCTAAATTGAAAGTCTATAAAGAGAAAAAGTAAAGGGAAAATCAAGTTATTGAATTCCTTAAATGAACTTGAAAATTTGTCTTTGGATAGGAATCGAAGGACTATCTCAATTCTAGATATTTTAGAAAATGGAGAATTCAATAATTTGCCTTTATATATATATATATATATATACATAGATAGATAGATAGATAGATAGATATTATTGTTAGTGTTTGAGATTGATGTATGTTTTTATTTATGTTCTCTTGAGGTCTAAAAGAGATAATTTGTTATTGGAAATGTAAACTTTGTTTCTCTGTATGTCTGCGTTAATGTTGTAACATTGAATAATTAGCCTTAGTAAAATAATTCAATGTTAAACATAATTTGTCCCACACGAGGATGTGGCGTTTTAGAACACCGCTTTGTTGTTCCATTTGCATTGACCTATTGAAACATTGGTTTGTGGAGTCTCTCAGCTCAGTTTATTTTACGTAAGTGTTGGCTTTATCTGAATCATAGCTTGGGAACAAGGTTTTTGAATTTTGTATAAATATCTAAATTCAATTTTTCAGACAATAGATGACTTTAGATTCCTGTGATGTTTGTGCAACTTTATGTAAATATATACTTTCCCTGGATGATGACTATACTCAGGTGATTGGCATTGCACATAAGCTAAATTTATGAATGGAAGTTTTTGAATTTATATCTGATGCCAAATGTGTTTCATTCTTTTTCTCAAGGACTGAAAACGCAAATTGGCGTCTTAACTACATTGGGATGCTTCAGCATTTAGATTTCTGAAAGAATTCCCGAAGTTGCCTTGGACAAAGGTGCACCTGTTTCATTTAGGTCATAATTTTTTAAGATTATGATGATAATTTACTGTATGATCAAGTCAAAGGAATATTTGCAGTATTTTCCTATTGGTAATATAGCTTCTTGATTCCTATAGGAAGTGGGACCTATCCATGTATATCACCGAGTCCCCTAATTAGATAGGATGGGAAGAATGGCATGAATTACGTGGGAAGAAAATTTGACTATTTTTCTTTGGTTTGATCACATCGATATTACATGCTGAAATTATCCTAAGCTTTTTTCTATTGGTTTGTAAATTACCATGTTCTCTTGTTTCAATTTGACTAGCACAAAATATTTGCCTTTTAAACAAACAAATCATAAGTGGTCCCTGAAATGGATGTTTAAGCTTTGCATTTAGAAAGACTCGGTTTGGATGAGTATTTTAAAACAAAAGATTTATGATAAAGTTTATGGTACCACCACGAACTTTCATTTTTCTGGTTTCTACCAACAACTATTTAAGTGAGCTTTACCTTTTTGATGGTTCTTATACGAATAACTGGGAAAAATTATGAAGCTACGATTTCTTTATTCAGTCATGAAAGAAAACATAGTCTATTACTGGATCATGTATAATAATATTAATATGTGGATACATCATTTTTAGATTGGGTATCTTTGAACTGTGTTCTTTATTGAAATGAAAACCAGCCTGCAGCTACATAGATCTGATTATGTAACAATTTTTAAATTATATTGATTTAAAAAAGTTGGTAACTTAGGACTATAATAATCTATGCAGGTAGATTTGACGGTTAAAAACGTGTTTTTGAATTTGATTTCTAAAATAATCATGTCTAAGTCTTTAATTGTCTTAATGTCTTCGTCCGTACTGGGCTAACCATTTTTTACGTTTCTTCTTGCACTGTCATATTTGATATAACAATAATTTTCATTTTTTTAAATAGTATAATCTGAAAGTTATTTGATTTTCATTCTGCATAATCTAAACATTATTTTTTTAGCTATTAGAGTGTATTACTTAATGTTATTTTTTATTTTTAGATTTTAATGCTGAAAAAAAAAAGTAAATTTAATTTTTTTAGGTAATGATAGACAAACAACCAACTTTTTATTCAATACCTGTCCAACTTAAACAAATTAATATTTTTATTTTAAAATATAAAATGATTTAGAATGAATGAACTTTTAAAAAAAAAATATTAGGTGTGAAATAGAGGGAAACAATTTAAAAGGTGTATATGAAAGTTGGTTTTTATATAGAGGAAGAAACTGGTTTCTGGTGTCTAAATGCATCAGAGTTCTATGATGCCCTTTTCCCTTTCTATTCTTTTCTTGCATTAGGTTTTGATAAACTTAATTAAACACTTATTAAATACTTTTCGTACATTTATTAAAACTTATAAGACTAATAAATTGTTATAAATGTAAATGGATTTGGGAAAAATTCTTTTAAACAAACTACAAACCCTAAATTGTGATTGTCGAATTCCACATCCCACATGTCTCTCTATCCGTGATAATCTAAAATAATGCTCTTAACTTCAAATGCATCATCAATCTTTACAAAAAGTGACAAAATGCGAAATTTTCAATACAAAGTTTAACTCATTGTCAAATCAAAAGATAATGCAAATATATATAGAATGCGAATACATCTTTACATTACATTAACTTCATAGTTCAACATTTGATTGATACTTTTCTATATGGAGATTCATCTTCAGAAGCTACAACTTTTTCATGTCTAAAACACCAAACATTATAATTATTAAAAGAGCATAACTTACCTCAATAATAACTATTTGTTTTTTCAAAACTCTCCTTCTTTATTCTCTATACATTGTCATCGAAACTTTTTTCTTACTTATCATTAGTTATCATTGAGACTTTATCTAATGATAAATAAATAAATAAAATGTTATCTGAAGAGAATAATCTACACTAAAGTATGGAAAAACTTACAAAAAGTATTGACAAACGAGGATTTTTATTTTTTGGAAGAAAATAAATTATAAATAATAAAAATCTTTGTGTGTGTGTGTGACAAACGAGGATTTTTTTATTTTTTGGAAGAAAATAAATTATAAATAATAAAAATCTTTGAAATGATAATATGTTGACAAACTAACACATGTGTAAGGGACTAACTAAGGATATTTGTTTTAAAATTTAAGTGAGTAACATAAATTTGGACTTAAATTTTTAAGATTAAAAATATATTTTACTAATTAAATTAAAAAAATTTACGTCATTATTTTATGATTAACGTAGATAAAATTTATCGTGTTAGCTAGCCATCAGTATAACACCAACAATATTAAGGAACTAAAAATAGCATTTCTGAACGTGAAGAACTAAATAAATAAATAAATAAATAAATATATATATATATATATATATATATATATATATATTAATAAAAAGAAAAAAAAGACCCAATTTTAAAAGACTTACAATAATTTGTCAATACGTAACATATTATAAGAGTTGAATAAAAAAATATAATTAAAATATCATATATTCTAACAATACAAAATATGGTATAAACATTTCTAATTCTTATTTACTTTTATATATTACTTAGCTAATTTTTTTTTTACATTTATAATTTAATGAGTTAGTTTGATAGTTTAAGCTATTAGCTAATTTTTCAGTTTTAAAAAATAAAGAAAAAAGTTATTTAATCCTTTCGAAAATACCTTTTTGATTAAAGCTTTTAAAAAACTCGCTCATAAGCCGAATTGATATTCTAGTTTCATACGCCTCTCCAACACTTTTTAAAATGATTGGTTCCTAAAAGTTTTTGAAAAAAAGTAAAATAAAAATTTGAGTTCCACTTTTTTTTTTCTTTTGCTTTTAATTAATTTTTTCGTACCTAACTTCACGTCTAGTGTTTGCGTAAACAGAACTTCATATTTGATTTTAATTACTCATGCAATATCTAATTATCCATGTGTAGTATTTTGTTCTATTATTCTCCTATTAAATAATTGATTTTACCTAAAATAAGATAACAAATTATATACGCCATATTAAAATCATAATATATAAGTTCCCACTGAATTTATTTTGGTATGTCTTAATATATCAGTGATTTGATTTAATTTTTTTTGGTATGTCTTAAAAATAAAATAAAGTAGATTGAAATTCTGAATAAATGATACCCCTTCAGACAATACCGCGTTCCACTTATAGAACTCAAAACAATAATTGTTCATTGAGAGTATCCCTATAAAAGAAATAATTGACACAAAAATATTTAAAATTAATTTTATAAGAAATCAAGTCCAGAATGAGAAGAAATAAAAATAAAATTTGAATCCTAATACACGTCAATTGTTATCATACATATTTATTACTAGAATAAATAGTCTCTTCACTGAAATATTCGTTTTTCAATAATAAAAAATTAAATTTTACTATAAAAACTTTAATTTTATTTTGTTTGAATTATAATAATTAAAGATAATTGAATATATATTTCAATTTTAATAATTATCACCTCCATGTATTTATCAAAGAAGTAGGAATTTAACTTTTATTTTTTACTTTGTAAATTTAAGATAAATATATTTTCTTCAAGAGTAATTGTATATTTCATATTAATATTAAATTTTGATAATTATTAAAAACCACTAAAAACATATTTAATTAATTTAGTAATAACTAAAATTCAAAATTTTCGTACTAAAAATGTACTCTTATACCAAAAACAAAATATGAATACTTATCACGCCTGTTTACCTTATCATTAAAATAAAATTTTTATTTTGTTATATTTATATATTCACACTCTCTTTCATTCTATTTTTCCCTTTCATGCATAAGATCTCTCTCTATATATATATATATTTCATATTTTCTTTTCATGTACAACTTAATATCAAAAATAGAATCTAAAATGTTGTGCAAATTACTCCACACCACATTAGATTTCTCTCTTTGGAATGAAATAGGACATAGGATGTTTTTTCTTCCCTATTTTTTAAAAGGTAAAATTAAAAAAAAAAATCCCAAAGTTTTGTCTTGAATATTTTTTGCCCCTTATTTTCAGCAAAAAGCGAAGTAGTCAAAGAAACAAACTCGTTAAGTCTTCGTCTTCATCAATAGTCTACACTTCTCTGAACTTGTCAAAAAAAAAAAAAAACAAAAAAAACAAAAAACTTAACCTTTT